>Ga0209128_1002556_pt1 | contig 11740 bp, 8 predicted proteins | sample ETNvirnome_6_100_FD_184072 | JGI IMG/M metagenome (GOLD analysis project Ga0209128, IMG submission 184072) | Marine viral communities from the Pacific Ocean - ETNP_6_100 (SPAdes) (version 2) | ecosystem: Environmental > Aquatic > Marine > Oceanic | place: Pacific Ocean | collected 2013-06-19 | reverse complement strand
ATAAGGCATAAGCAGCACTTAATGTTGATATACCTAATTGTCTTGATTTTAATACTATATTATAATCATTTTCTTGGTATGCCTTCAGTACATCATATTGAAAATCATATAATTTAAACTTAATCTTTCCACGTTGTGGATGTTGAATAATACAAAATTGATTAATAAAATATGATGGATCTTGTACACACTTTAAATAATTTTGTTTAATTGCTTGTTTTAAATTACTCATTTTCTATGCTCATTATTTGCTAATGCATTGGCAACCTTTGTATCAAATGGTGAAGATGTAGTATTAATATCTCTCATTTCATCTTCATATTCTTTTAATATCGTTTCCCACCTTTTTTCTTCCATTTCTTTTACCCAATCTTCCCACTTATTTTTAGCTTTTAAATCTACTTCAAAATCAATTTGACAATGATAACATCTTTGCATTCTATTATAAGTCTGTTGGTCAATGGTTTTTAAAATTAATTTTTCACAATCATTACATTTATCAAATCCTTTGGGTGGTATTTTTGTAATTTGTTTTCTCTTACCATCTTCTTTAACCCAAGTTCTATTATTATGGTCAACCCAAGTTTCACCTTCTTCTCTCTCGTCTACGGATTTACCCTGATAACCAATCTGTATAGGACGATTGTAAATCCCCTTTACCATTTTTTGTACTTTTTCTATATTACTCATCAGTTAATCCCAAGGTCCTAAATGTTTATTCTTCATCATAGTTATTGCAGCTTCCATTTTTTTATATTTGTTATCTACTTTAGCTTTGGCCATTTTATAATATAATTTTTTAGGAAAACCATGTCTATAGTATTCTACTTTTGTCTTGTCATCAACATCAACCCATAATCCTATATTTGCTAATGCATGTTTCCTATCTTGACTTTCATGATTTTGCCAATCAAATACTCTTTTTTTTGTTTCAACCCAAGCGTGATCAATTCTTTTATTTAAGAATGGTGCATGAATAGTTCCATGAACTAAGTTAAGTAATGGTCCACCCTTGAGTACCTTTCTATAGGCCCAACGAAAACATTGTCCACATACTATTTCTGTTAATAAATTTTTTAACTTAATCACTTTCGTCCACCCTTATCAAATGTGGTGAACTTTTGTAACTTACCAAATGCTTTATCTTTTCTCATCTTTTCTTGTTTATGCCATCTCATCTTATCAAACACTTTCATTCTCATATGTTGTTTCACCATATAGTAAATATCATCAACATCACCACCCATTGATTTTATCCACTTAGCATGTTTCTTAACAAGTTTTGCAGAAACATGTTCGTGTCCGTAATGTGTAATATGTCCTTTCTTTGGATGTATTCCAGCAGTTTCATCTTTACCTATATCGTGGAATAAGGCAGCGAGTGCAAAATCTATATCACCAGTTTTCAATGCTCTATTCGTAACTGCTATCGTATGTTTCAATACATTACCTTCAGGGTGTGCATCTCTCCGTTGGTCATAATTCTTCAAATTATAAACCCTCTTTTTTAAATCACTTGGTAATGCGTTATAAATGTCTTTAAATTTTGTTGGTTTAATTCTTGCTGCAATCTCACCTAATTTTTCTCTATCTTTTTTAGACATTTTGGTCCAATGTTTCTGAACAGAACCTCCAGGCATAAATCCACCAAATTTCTTATAGTTTTTATCTCTTGTCTTTTTCAACATCACATAAATTATATGATGATTTTCTCTATCAGAAAGATTAGGTGGCATTAATTGGTTTTTTGGACCTGTTCTTTTTCTTGGCTTTTTTAATTTCTTTTTAAGTGCAGAAATCTCAGCCTTAGATAATGGTTTACCCATAGTTTTAGTATTCCATTGTTCACCCAATATATCCATTAATCTAATCATTAGAATGTCATCATGCCTGTTATTTGATTAATTGGAGCAAAAGCACCTGTAAATTTATAAACTTTTCCATTGTATTTAAAAACTATTCCTTCGGTTGGAACAACAGCATCCAAACCACCAATAGAATTTAATTTGTCTAATTGTTGTTTCAATTTATTCAACTTCTTTAAATCACCACCACTTTTTATGTTTGATATGGCTGATTGTAATTTCTTTCTCATTACTTGAACAGATTTAGCTGGATTTACGGCCATCCAACCATCCATATTTTTCAATATAGTGGCGCCGACATCAAAAAACAATTCTTCAAATGGTTTCATATTATCCTTAACCATTTTTGCGTGATCATATTTATCAGTAGCTAATACCCATTCCAAAAACTTAGGATGTTTTTCTTTTAAATCTTTTTTTATCTGTGAAATTTTATATGACTTATCAAAGAAAGCCCATCGTTTTGTTAACTTGACTAATATCTCATTTGTAATCTTTGAATAATCGGTTTGATTTGCCCCATTCATAATCCATTCTTGCCAATACATCTGATGATATAAAGAAAGAGTATCGTTATCTTTTAATCCATATTCAGATTGTAATGTTTTTAATCTACCTAAAAATTTACCCTTTAGTTTACCAAAGTCTTGATGTTTAGGTACAGTTAAAAAATTTGGTTTTGAAATCTTATAGTGTTTCTGTATGTTTTGATTGACTTGTTTTATCATACCTTGTAACATTCTTGCACTACCTTTTGCTTGACCAATCACCTTACCACTATCATCATATTCCATCGCCCCATGAAAAACAATTTCCGTGATATCATAATTTACTACATTTTCACTGGCTGGCCACATTACTTCTAAACTCATCCACTTAGAACCCTCACCAAATACTTTATTTTGTTGTTTATCACTCAAAGCACCTATTGCTTTTGATAAGTCTCTTACGGCATAAACAAAGGCATTTCTAATATCACCTCGTCCTTTAAATTTACTCTCTACACCTTTTATATCTAAAGCGGTTTTACCTTTATTCTTTATGTGTCCTTTATTACGGGCTGCAATTAACTTACCATCTTTCCAACTAATCATTAGATTTTGACCATCCGTTTTTTCCGTAACATTATCTTCACGATTTAATGTTCCACCCAATCCCATTTCAATTATATTTTTTAAATCTTTAAATGTCAAATCTTTATCGTCAAAAGGATGACTCATATGACCATATGCTCCTCCTTCAGTTAATCTTTGCTCTTTATAAACCACTTTTAATTTTCCTTTATCTATTTCTTTATCTTTATGTAAAGTAGCCATATCAGATACTAATGCCAAAACTTCTTTTACAATTGACAATTCATCATGTTGGTCATCATCTTTTCTTTCTTTAGTTTCATCTGGATTTTCATCTTCTATTTCTTTTTGTGTTTTAGAACTATCCTTTACGGATGAGTCTCTTTCCTTCTTCAAATCATCTACATATTCATATTCTTGATTTGATAAAATTTTATCAATATGAGTTAACCATTTATTCCATAATTCACTACCAACAAAAGTTTGAATATTATTTGGAGTTGGAATACCCACACCTGCAGGTCCATAAGAAACCGAATCAATAGGTCCATCTGGAGTTCCATTGTATTTTGGAAAAACAGTATTTTGACTATTGTAAACACCATCGTCAACTAAATGTTTTGCTATTTCCCAACCTAATTTACCAGCATCACTTTCACCCCTATTTTTATATGCTGATAGACTTTGAAGAAAACCTGGTCCATCATCTACTGATTGAGCGCTTCCTCCATATGAACTTTCTAATAAACCAACATATGCTTCAAACAACTTTTTAAATTTATTCGTCATCATAATATACACACCTTTATCGAAATATCCAAATGTTTTTTTGAAAAACTTTAACTTTTCTTTGTCATCAATGTTTGGATTACCCAACATATCTCGTGTTTTCGTACCACTTAAATCTCCAAATTGAGGTGCTGTAATAAAGTATCCGTGTTCTTCATATCCTTGTAGATTATTCTTATTCTTTTTGTAATCTTGATAATATGTTTTACCACCACTCTTTTTAGTACCAGCCTTTAAACGACCAGTATCCTTTTTACCAAAGGCATATACTACTGCCGTAGTATCAGCATTGAATTTCTTCAATAAGTTATTTGCCACATAAGGTGTTTTTTCTTCAATGATACGATTAGCTGGAATACCCATCTTTGTCATGTGTCGAACTTTCTCTTTAAAGTTCATTGGATGTCGTGGTGGCTTTTTGATATTAGATGTGGTTATATAGGCTTCATCAACTTGTGTTGCCAACCACTTATATGTGGCTAAATGTCCTGAATGAAATGGTTGAAATCTACCACCGAATACTCCGATAGTTTTTTTGATTTTACTCTTTTCTTCAGTAACCTTTTTATATCCACTCATTGAATTCGTTTTATTCTTTTTAACTTTTTTCCTTGTTGGTTCTCCTTGAATAACTCCATCTCCACCTACGATTGCTATTTCTTTCATTATCTTCTGTTTTGCAATCCATTTTTTACCAAGATGATTTTGTATAGGTTTACGAATAAAAGAACCAATGCCTTTTTTAACTAACATATTAAATTTCTTTGTAGCAGCCTTTTCACTTAAAGTATCACTATTATCAACCATTAAGTAATTAGCATTTCCAAACAATCCTTGAAATGATATTTTGTTTTTTTGAACATCATTCCAACTTTCTTCCACCAGTTCAGGACTAAGTTTTCTTGATCTTTCCATATTTCTTTTTTGTGCTATATCTAAATCAGTATGAACGAATACCATATAAGTATCATAACCAATATCTTCTAATTCTTTCTTACTTTTCTTTATACTAGCATACTTATGACCCGTACCATCTATTATCATTCCCAATCTACCATTCATATAAAGTTTTTTCTGTTGAGCCGTTATGTCCTTTGCATAAGTTCTCATTCCACTATAATCATCATAAGTAGGATCAGTCAATTGTCTAAATAATTCCTCTGGCATAGCATCTAAATCAGTACCAAATCCATATTTCTTTAATAATGTCGTGAGTGCTTTATCTTGATTGACTACTTTTAAACCATACGCGGATACAGAAGTTGTTTTTGGTATTCCAAATAACCCTTTAGAAACATATCCTTTACCACTTCCGGGTCCACCGGCAAGAAATATAGCTTTTAAAATACCTGGGTCGTTTATGCCTTCTTGTAGTATTGGTTTAGTTATCTCTTCTACTAATTTCTTTAAACTCATACCTTTAATTCCAAAGCAATTCTTAAATTCTTTTCAATTGGATGTGGTAATGAATTAACATCATAATAACCATAATCAGAATGTTCATGATCAAGTTCAGGTTTTGGTTTATTTGGTAATTCAATCGTAAATAACCCTACAATCCTATTAAACTTAGTATCTTTTATCGTATCTAAATATACTAAAGAATTGATATCAATGTCAAGCATTGTTTCTTCTTGAAATTCTCGATGAGCACCCTGAATGAACTTTTCACCCTTTTCAACATGTCCCATTGGAACTGCCCAAAAGTTAGGGTATTTTTCTGCATTTTCAGAACGGCGAACCAATAATACTTGTCCTTCTGATTTAACCACGACTCCACCAATTTTTGATGGTTTTTTTGGTTTTTCAAGCTCAAGTAAATCTAGTAATTTTGGTATAGACATAGATATTCTCCTACATCTATAAATATAAGTTATTATAATTCAACTTAATATTAAACTTCTAAACCACGTCTAAACCAACCAAAGTAAAACTTTTCTAAGTCTGGTTTACGAGTTACTAAGTCAGCATAATATTTAATACGATAAGCACGAACTCTTTCTAATTCAACGCCATTTAGAGCACCAATTGTCTTTGGTCCTAATCCACCATCAACCTTTAAATTAGCTCCTTTGGCATTAGCAGATTGTTGTAGAATCTTGACTGCTCTTCCTCTACCTTGATTTACACACATATCAAAATAAATATGTTTTAAATCATCTGGCATTTGTGGAACTCTATTTTTCATCCAATAGTCTTGATAGTAGATTTCTTTCGCACCATCTTTGGTGAGATTTTTAATATCCACGTCAGGATGACTTCTCTTGGCTATGCCAAAATTAGTCTCTCCACCTGGATCATCAGGATCGTTTACGTATCCACCCTCGTGGTGTAATACTACTTCTATTATTTCATCGAATTTTACTAACATAAGTTAACTCCTATTTATTTTTTAAATCATTTTTATAGACATGATTAACTTGGTAAGAAAATTATATCAGCTGCCGGGTTTCTATCATCCGATGTTGATGATGGATAAACCGGGTATGCACCCGTAGAAAAGGTGCCCATAGGTGAAACCCACTTTAAATTACCACTTGGTTGAGTAGTATCATCTAATGTACTCGCGTTCACATAACCATATGAGCGATTTGATTGCCAGCTATAATACGATATCCTATAGTATTCATTTGCAGATACATCAACGGGCGTTCCAAAAACAGAATACTGGAAATCCCAATTTGAATTTGAACTCATGGCATTAAAGCTCCAGCTCCTAATCGAATCACTATTCCCTGTATCTACTTCATTCCATAACAGACCACTAAAATTCTTGGTATTATTACCTATACCAGCACCAATAATTTGGCCATCTACCAGTACTTGAAATCTGGTGCCGCGGCCGAAGTAATATATATCATTGTATAAACCATCTGGTCCCGAACCAAGCTCGGATGAGAATCCAGAACCCAGTACCGTGACATCTGCTCCACCTATACTTACAACTTGATCGTCGGGATTGAACAAAAATTGATATGCGGCTGCACCAGCGGCTGCACCACCAGCACTTGCTGAATAAAACCCATGTTTCATACCTAATGCCATAATTAATCTAAGCTAAGTCACCAACTAAATGCCAAGTATTGGTTGCGGTTTTCTTTAATGTAGCAGCACTATATTGTCCTGTTAATGTCATGGCGCCTGATTTCGAATAAACATTTACTAAACTTGCAGATTCAAATAACATAGTTCCTGCAGAAGATGTTTGAAAAAATTCCCATTCAGTTCCTATGGTTGTACTTGCAGTTGCTTCAGCCAAAATAGAACAAGTTAAATTACCACCAACGATATTATAATGACCGGCATAAGTCATAGATGCTGTAAAATCACTTGTATGTGTTGTAATTGGTCTTTGTAACTTTGTTAAACCACTTCCATCACCTACTACTTTACCAAACGAACCAGTTGATGTTATTGAACCACTTATGTTTCCTTTAAATTCAGCATTATAACCAGTTACTTTTCCATATATGTCTAAATTCTCATGAACTCTTAATGATCCAGCATTATCTACATCACCACCAATATCAATCGACCCCGAATGTCTATTAAAAGTCCACTCGTATACATCTTGATTAGAATAATCCAAAGTATAGATTTTACTTCCATCTGGCTTTATATGAATATCTTGAAGTGATGAATTTTTACTCGTAAAAGATGCGGAATATCCACTATACTTTGCCGTACCTATATCCCAAGAACTACTTAATTCATATTCCCATATAACATTTTTTCCCGCATACATTCTTGTGCCATCTGGTTTAAAAAACAAAGTACGAGCATCAGTTTCTTCATTACCTATATCATATCTTTTCTCGTGAGTTAATGTAGAAATATCCCAAGGCGTAGTTAATCTATATTGTTCAACATCTTCTTCTTGATCAATAGTATATACTTTTTTTCCATCATTACGAATAAATACAGTTTCAATATTAGGAAGACCACCTACTGATCCAGATTTAACTAAAGTATCAGTTGAACCAGTAGTTATGCTAGTTACATCCCACGGCACAGTTAAAGTATATTGATATATCGTATCGCTACCTTTATCTCCAACATATAAACTCATACCATCTGTCTTAAATTGGTAACCTGTACCATTAGATGTCTCTTTATTAATACTATGACTTACTGGATTATCATTAGCACTACCAACATCCCAAGAAGAAGATAATTCATATTGTACTATTGCATCAGAAGATGCATCTCCTATATACATTCTATTACCATCTGAACTGAATGTAAATCCCCATTTGCCACCTAGAGCTGAAACATCTTTCTCGTCATTAAATGTAAAATCTATTATATCCCATTCACGAGAAATAAACGGTAAATCGGCATTTCCATTATCAACCGTCAATCCACCTCGTCCAAATGAAGCAGTTGAAAAAGCAGAACCACTAAATAAAGTTGCAGTTCCATCATTCCAAGATGTATCATCTGCAGTAACTACAGAACCACCCGCCTTTACCATACCGAATGAACCAGTTGAAGTTGCTGAGCCACTAACACCGCCACTCAATACTTGTCCTAAATTACTTAATGAATAATCATTTACTTGAGATGATGCTACAAATTTTCTTATAGCTATGGTTTGTGCTAACCAGTTGTAACTGGTTCCCATTGTAAATGCCCCTGGATTTTCTGCTCCAGCAGTACCTACTTCTTTCCAAGCCATTCCAACCTTTCCATAGCTAGCGTTATGAGAAACTTGAGAAAGATCACCATACCCAGTTGGTCCTGCTGAGATAGTTTGAGTGTTACCTCCTACGGCAACAGCTGCTATTACTACTGCTTTATCATTTGCTGTAGTAATAGATGTTGGATCTGGCGTTGTTGAATCACCGGTAGTTGATGTTGCTGTTACATCAAATGGAGTGCTTGTATCTATACCTCTAAATGCAACAACCATATGTGACCCGTAGTCCCCATTAACATCAGTAAAGCTAGTAGGAACTGTAGAAGGGCAAACCTTGTAATAAGTGTTCAGGCGCATTACACCATGGACATTTTCTTCTAGATGAGTAAAACCATCAGGATCATCTAAGGCATCGTCACCCGGATCAGTCCACTTACTATAACATATGTAAATCATAAGATCATCTTCAGCTAATCCAGAAATAGCACCACCATTTGAGTATCCTACAAAGGAAATATCTACATCGCTCAATGGTGTTTGATAACTAAATTCTGTTCTTGTACTATCAAAAAATATTTTTGTAGCATCAATCTTATCAACTTCAACTTTACCGAATGAACCCGTTGAAACAGCTGAACCACTTATGGTTGTTGCGGTTCCATCAGAAAAGGAATCTCCTCCACCACCACCAAATCCAGCAGTAGCAGCCGAAGTACTTACGGCTGTGTCCCAGTTGACTCCACTCTTCATTATGTGTCCGAATGAACCAGTCGAGGTTGCTGAGCCACTTATGGTTGTTGAGGTTCCATCTGAAAAACTTTGAGTTGTTGAAAAGTTTTGTCCTTGCCAGGAACCACTTATGTTGGATGAAATTTCTCCAGAACTGCTTATAAAATTCTGACCTTGCCAGGAACCGCTTATAATTGGAGCAGTTAAACTTCTGATTAATGAAGCATTGGATCCCAAGGAACCACTTATGTTAGATGAAATTTCTCCAGAACTGCTTATAAAATTCTGACCTTGCCAGGAACCGCTTATGCCAGCTGATGTAAAAGAAGCTGGTAAATTTGAAAGTCCACTTCCATCTCCACTAAAAGTCGTTGCCTCAACTCTTCCGAATGAACCAGTTGATTTTGCAGAACCACTTATGTTTCCAGTGTATAATGTTAAATTACCACTCTGCGGCGTGTTAGATGGTCTTAAAGCTACAGTTGCAGTCAGAGCTTCTGCACTACCGTGATAGTATCCCCAATTTCCAGGATCAATAGCACCTGCAGTAGTTTGTAATTTCCATGAAGTAGCCGTTTGAGCTCTATCGTCATATACCCAACCGCTATTATAATATGTTCCAGTGGTTTCTATTATGTGGGTAAATCCTGAAGGTGCGGTTGTTCCATTCGACTGAACATAAGATCTCCCCGCCCATAAACTAATAATAGCAGCACCATCTGTAACAGTAGTTATTGATGGTGAATTTGGATTACCTACATTGTAATCTTCTGAAAATTGTGGTGTAACATCCATGGGAGTTGTAGTATCTACATTTCGAAATGCCATAACAACAGCAATACCTTCTGTGGAGTGTGTTGATGCAGAAACATAAGTATCTGGAGTAGCTCCCATAAATTTATAAGAAAATGTTGATCTTGCAAAATTACCACCAGAACGATTTAGAGTTGTCCATCCTGGCCAATTAACTGATCCTGTATCTGCATTTCCTTCATTGGACGCGTATACCATAATAAGCAAATCATCTTCTTGCAAAGATGAAGAAAAATCTGTAAAATGTAAAATTCCACCATCGGGTCTATTTTGTGTTTGATTAACACCGGATACTACCGGTAAATTAGCACCTAAAGATTGTGATCCAATAAATGTAATTGTATGGAAATTCAATTCAGACCCTGAAATGGATACATTATTTTTAAAAGTTGCAGCATCTGTAAAGGAATCTCCACCAAATCCAGCAGTAGCAGCCGAAGCACTTACGGCAGTATCCCAGTTGATTCCACTCTTCATTATGTGTCCGAATGAACCAGTTGAAGTTAATGAGCCAGAAACTCCACCTCCAACGAGTTTTACTGTACTTCCACTCAAATGTCCTTGCCAAGAACCACTAATTTGAGCACTTGTATAAGAAGCAGCTAAATTTGACAATTGACTACCATCTCCACTAAAAGTCGTAGCTTGAACTCTACCGAATGAACCAGTTGATGTTATTGAACCGCTTATGTTTCCGACTAATGATCCTGTAATATTTGGCGCGTGTATTTTCATTCGAATATCCTATAATTATAAATATTTATCAACTTATATCTCCAACTAAATGCCAAGTATTAGTATCTACTTTCTTTAATGAAGCACCGCTATATTGTCCTGTTAATGTCATAGCACCATCTTTTGACATAAATGTTACTAAACTTGCCGTTTCAAACAACATAGTTCCTGCAGAAGATGTTTGAAAAAATTCAAATTCTGTATCAACTCTTACACTTGCAGTTGCTTCAGCCAAAATAGAACAAGTTAAATTACCACCAACAATATTATAATGACCGGCATAATCCATAGATGCTGTAAAATCACTTGTATGTGTTACCTTTGGTCTTTGACCAACTATATTTCCTTTAACTTGTCCGAATGAACCAGTTGAAGTTGATGAGCCACTTATGTTTCCACTATTTACTGTTATTCCACCTGCTGTAATGGTTTGTCCACCTGCTGTAATGGTTTGTCCAGTTCCTATTGTTTGATAACCTGCTACTTCTGCCCTACCGAATGAACCAGTTGAAGTTATTGAACCACTTAAATTTCCACCAACAGAATAATGAGCTTTACCAGATACAGGTGAGTCAAATACTATAGTTGAACTTGATATTGTATTTGCCGTAATACTATTCGGTATAATTACTTCATCATTACTATCATAAACAGTTACGTTTGGATATTGTGAATTTAAATTATGTGTTACTTTCCAAGTTGTCTGAAGAGATGATGTTGAAAATGTATATCCACCAAAATCAGCAGTAACACTTTCTACATTTTCTAAATCAGTTACTCGTGTAGAAAAACTACCACTTGGTGTTGTAAATGAACCACTTATAATTGTAGCAGTTAAACTTCTGATTAATGTGGCATTGGATCCCAAGGAACCACTTATGTTTGAATGAATTTCACCAGAACTGCTTATAAAATTCTGTCCTTGCCAAGAACCACTTATAATTGGAGCACTTAAACTTCTGATTAATGAGGCATTGGATCCCAAGGAACCACTTATGTTTGAATGAATTTCACCAGAACTGCTTATAAAATTCTGTCCTTGCCAAGAACCACTTATAATTGGAGCACTTAAACTTCTGATTAATGAGGCATTGGAT
>Ga0209128_1002554_pt1 | contig 11742 bp, 8 predicted proteins | sample ETNvirnome_6_100_FD_184072 | JGI IMG/M metagenome (GOLD analysis project Ga0209128, IMG submission 184072) | Marine viral communities from the Pacific Ocean - ETNP_6_100 (SPAdes) (version 2) | ecosystem: Environmental > Aquatic > Marine > Oceanic | place: Pacific Ocean | collected 2013-06-19 | reverse complement strand
ATCGCTTATAAGACGCATATGGTACGCGTCAAAGTCGTACTCCAGTATAACACCTTCCTGACGACTTGCAAAAATTGTTCTCGTATCGTCGTCCTTATTCAATGCTGAATAATTAATACCACCAAAGCGATTACTGGGCCTTCCCGTGAGAGTATTGTAATTATATTCGGTGAAAACCAAGTCTTCTTTGGAAATATGCCTCTTGTGATTGATCCCAAAACGATTTAAGAACTTTTCCCTGTTAACAAATAATCCATTTTCCTCTATCTTTGAATAATTCTCTAGCATCCTGTCATAATCCGAATAGCACTCCGGAATCCCACGATCTACAGCTCCCAATAATCTGTCTTTTATCTTTGAACAATATTCTAAATGCTTGAGAGAGGGAATAAAATCATTTATATTATTAAATCTATGATATTTATTATAGTGGACCCTATGGCAATTGGTTAACATATCTTCCACATTCATTGCCTTGTTATCATGAAGATATTCTATTAAATTCCCATCAAATACATTATCAAGATTTAATAGGTGAGACAGAATCTTCTTATCAGAACAAAACTTCCTCTTATCCGACTTCAACTCACTTATTATATGACTGGAATCAAAAATTGTTTCAGAATGATTCAAAAATAATAAATATTCTTGGCCATTCAATAGATACACATAAATCAAGCTCAATCTATTGTCCATCGAGTGTTTGAGTGGATCTGATACAACTGGAATCACAACACATTCATTGGAATTGAATTCTTCTATAAACCCATTTGCTAGTTCAGCATTATCAATTAATATAACCATTTTGTCAAATATACTAAAAAATTCTCAATTAAAAAAATATAATATTATTTAATAACCACCGCCCAAAGAATCCCCAATAATAGAAGGATCACTTCCATCAATTGGATATAGGGTGGCATGTGGTGTTCCAGTAGTATGATAAGGTCCAGCCATTGGTCCTATTCCCGGAGCTATGTGATATAATCCAACATAGGGCGTGCCCGTATGGTATGCATATTCTCCACCATTTGTATATAGATCTTTAGATTGATAAAATTGTAATAAATTATTCCTCAATATTATTATTCCAGGAACAGCCTTTTTTGCTTTAGCTATTTCTCTCTTATTTTTTGTTGTGACTCCCTCTATCTTGCCACCACCCAGAACATAATTTTTTAAATTTCCACTTATATACCAATTTATTTTAGCTTTACTATAAGCTCCTATATTTAATTTATGAAAATCATTATTATAGGTTTTTACCGAAACTTCCACCATAGATGCCGGAACCCAAGATTTTGCTATAAAATAACGAGGAATCCACCCCTTTTTATAATCAACATCTTCTGGCTTTGGAATAAAACCCTTTAATATAACATCATCAAATCTTTTAATGGATTTATTTAATTTGCCATAGGCTTCAGCATTTTCACTATTCCAGTTGGGAAATGATCCAGTTATTTCGTTTTTATTTCCATTTAAATATATTGGCACTTTTATTTTTCCATTATTATTTATTTTGAAAGTTAGTCATTCTCATCATTCCATTTATCGACGTCTCCCAATTAAAGTTTTGGAGGGTATGGGTTACATCTGTAACTTGAAATGCTACTTTATTTTTATATCTATCCGGCAACACACCGCCCTCGCTTACAGAAGAAATAGTAATTGCATTTCCCATATAAATTCCAGATATGCCATCCAAACCAATGCTCAAATCTAGAGGAATTAAAGGACTAATTCTATTCGGAGCAGTTGGATCCGCTGTCCCTATTTCAGCATCGGCTTTATTATTTATATATTGAGTTAAAAGCTCTCCAGTTTCCTTTTGAAGAGAATCTCCCATACCTGCATATACACCCAATTGCCAATTTTTCCAAAGAAAATTATTTTTTATAGATAGTTTTGGAAGCGTCCAAGCTTTTTTTGTTGGAACGTCTCTGTTATCCAGATAATTTTTCATATTACCAACCCCGTCTTCTTCATCGAATACATCCTCAAATTTATAACCCTCATCATATGGAGTTTTTCCATCTGGAGAACTGGAAATTACTACATCCCCAGTTTCAGGATCAATATCTCCGGCCGGAATGGGAGTTTTATCCTCACTTTCAACTGTAATGTCTGTTCCCGCATATTTATCATGAATTCCATACGAATAAGCAGACCATCCGGCAGTCTCTCCGGATCCCCCTTTTGGTTTGTTTCTTGTAGTTCCTATGAATGCCGAAGCTTGTATTGCTGTTGGTAATTTAGAGGTCAAAGAAACGCTTTTTACTATGGATCCCGATGTATTTGGAGTAAATTTAAATGCAGAAGTCCCCTTTTTTGACCAATTAACATCTACAATAGATAGGGTGTCAGGAATACTTGGATTTGCTTGTAATTGAAAATCCCAAGGAGAACCACAAGCCTTATTTATTCCATCAAGAAGAGTTTTAATAAAATCCTTAACACTTTCAGTCTCATTAAAAGTCTTAATTGCAAAATCCGTATTTACCATTATATTACGAATATAGCCTTCACTTAGAGTAGCAGCTTCCGAATCAGGCCTAAATGGATCTAAATAATAATCATTAGTTATATTATTAAGTTCCTTCTGAAATATTAAAGCCAAGGGGGTAGACAATCGATCTCTTGGTTCTCCTTCCGGAGGATTCCCTTCTGCATCTAGTTTAAAACGGCTTACAAGAAACTGTTTTTCTTTAAAGTAAGTATATACTCTAGAGCCGAATGAATTACTGTTACTAGGATATGGTAAACTAGGGATTTTAGGCGTATTTTCCCAACCAAAATCACGATTTTCAGCGCGCTCGCCCTTTTCAACAGGGATCTTACTCTCCTCCATTACATTTTCCGTGTAGTGTTGTCCTGGTAAAAAACATATATCCTGATCAGTAGATCTTATCAATTTATTATTTCTAATTTTATTATAGCTCTTTATCTTAAATAAGTCTTCCTCGCCTTTGGGACTTTTAAATTCTTTTAAGGTAGGCAATAGAATATCTTCAATAAATCTCCAAGAAACAAAAGAAGCTTTTTTCACTTCTTCTACTTTCATCCATACAGCATTATTAGGTGTCCCGCCAGAGCCATCAGTTGGAGTAACACTAACATCTGATGGGATCCACGTATTAAATGCATAGACTCGTCCTTTAAAACCTGCCTCTTCGGTTTGTTCTTTTGCTTTAAAGACATAAGATTGTAATAAATTTTCTTCAAAATTTTGTTCAAAATATACATCAGAAACCGGATTAAAATTAGAATTATCAAAAATATCTAAGCCTTTAAATTTATATAAAATTTTATCCCAACTGGATTTATTATCCTCTTCGAAAAGGGTAGAGAAAAAGGATTCCGATTCTTCTTCTCGGGTTGCAGTCAAAGCATCTGCTCCTGCAATATAAGTCAAAATTCCCTCTATATCAGAGTAAATTTCTACAATATCTTCTTTTTTAGATTTTTCCCCACCTTCCCCTTCCACCTCTGGAAATACAGTCTTTCGCTGAATATTAAAATTACTTGATTTCGTTGGCAATTCACCAATCAATGCATTTGGAGATATTAAAGTTGTTTGACACTGATATCCTCCGTTTGACATAACCTGCCAATTAAATTTAGTAATGACTCCAATCATTCCATCATAATTCCCGGCCTGTTGATTAGCATCGCCCGCTGTGAATTTACCCGTTTTTAAATCGCGTTGATCAAGAGTTTTACTTATAATACCGATCTGGGCATCATTCATTCTCGAATATTTGTCATGTATTGTATTTCCCTCATAAGTGTTCCACCCCCATTCCAACGTACAAGTTATTCCCGGGATCATATATAACCTTTCCATTATCTTCAAGTCATCTTCGGTCCAAACAAAAAAGTCAATGGTTGCCTGTCGGATCGATCCCAATCCACCCTTATTAATAATGGATATTTTATCAATTCCGGGACGAGGTCTATTTCTATCGGTTAAATTATAATCTCCAAAATTAACATTTGTTGGTTTTCCACTCTTATCTTCTTTATTATTCTTAAATCCAAAGGATAAAGCTTCATTAATTAAAGTTTCTTCCATATTAATATCAGAAGTAGTTGCGTTAACTGACAAATGGCCCATGAATAATTGATATTTATATCTAATAAAATTAATACCCCCGCCCTGAGCATTCGATAGTAATTTACACCAAGCAAGTTTAGATCTTCGGTTATTAAAATTTTCTTCAATACCTTGGCCAAATGAAGTATTTCGTCCTCTATCAACTTCAAGCTTGGATCTTCGTTTTAATTCATTCTGTATACTTTGATCTATCGGTTCTAAGAATATTCCTCTATAACTTGTTGCCATAACTACCTATCCCTTTGAATAGATTCCAATCGAGAGATAATATTACCGATGTTACCAGGAATTCTGACCTGTTTATTGGGTGGTATAACTAGCGAACCCCTAACAAAACTATTTGCAATAGCTATAACCCACCAATATGCTGGAGTCTTATAAAATTCTTGAGATAGTAAATCAAGTCTATCTCCGGGTCTTGAAATAATATAAAAATCATCAACAGTTTTTGGAATTTCGGGATATAGAATTGATTCTATAATCCTTTCTCCCGTTTTTAATTTTGCCGGATTTGCATATGAATATCTACTTATTGGCATTTTTATCTTTCAATTATTAAGGTTGAGTTTCTGCTGGATCCTTTGGTGTTAACCATTTTCTACCCAAAGATAGTCCTTTTTTCTCTCCGTCATTAAGATCCTCAACCTCGTTTCCAAAGAACCAAGCTGTCCTCTGCGGCAATTTCTGATTTATTATTTTATAACTGATATTTACCTTTACTATCATTGGCATTTGGAACATATCTTCAGAACTTTCCAGATTTATATCCCAAGGATGAGCTCCATCTGTTGTTATATTAAAAGTACTCAAGAATCCGGGTTGATCTACCAAATAATCCCCCAAAGTTAATTTCATTATTGGGGAGCTAGCTCGTCCCCTAGTGTCATATTCTGGAGTAGTATAAGAAGCAAGCTTATTTAACTTCTGCCACATTGGCTTCATGTTTTCCCTAGTATCAGCATAAACAGTAAAGTCAAATGTTATATCTCGACTATATGATTCATAAATGTAAACTGGATCTGGTCTTCCCATATATTGTTTCGCTGCCCAATTTGGATTAAAATTATCTGTCAATGTTCCAAAAGTAGCTCGAAATACCATTATATTACTTGTACCATCTACATCTTTAAATTGAAATTTTACGTAATCTCTTATCTGATCTTTTTTATTTCCAAGGCTATCTATCTTTGGATCATCAACCAATAAAGAATTTATCCGATCACCCAATCCCAAACCAATTAAATTGCCATCCGAGTCTTTTTTATATTTATCAGTTTTTTTATCTTTTTTTCCTTGATAATCGCTTCTATCAACACCCGAAGTTAGTCCTTGATTTCCCATTCCAAATTTAGAAATTGGATTATTCCTTATATAATCGGATATTTCTGGATTTCCTATAAATGGAGTTTTTGCTCTACTCTTATCTATTTTTAAAGCAAAGGCATTTTCTCTAAAATCATTAAATTCTGTGGGTGATGTGTTTGGAAGAGGTGGACCAAGAAAAGTATCACTATTTCTTCCCAATTTTCCATAAGCTAAAGTAGAATATTTGTCAATACTAGAACCCGGAGAAGACCCCTTGCTTATACTTTTATCTGTACCAGGATAAAATTTATTATGTACACTAGTATCGGTATATCTTCTTATAGTTGTTAATCCTATTCCATATACGGATTTGGGGCCAGTTAAACCAGATAAAGTCATTATGGGAGTACCCTCGATACCGAGTGCTCCCTTCACAAATCCAGCTACACCCTTTATTATCGAACCAAATTTACTATCTGGAAGGCTCCCAAGAAAAAATTCATTTCTTAACATGTTTAATCTATTGAAAGATTGTTGAGGACTGACTCCCAGGCCTGGGTCAGGGATATTCGGTCTAAATCGAACAACGTTATCCTCATAACTCATTACATCGCCAATCGGTAAAAGTCCATGTCGTTTAAAGTGTAATCCCAAAGCATTTCCCGTAATATTAGCCAATAAATTACTGGGAGTCCATATCTTTGTAGTTTGAAGGAAAGGTAATGAAGCTATTCCAAATGGACTTTCAACATTTGGATTAGTTAATTGTAACCCAACTTGTTTAATATTGAATAAAATCCCCTTTGGACTTATCAAGAATTTTCCAATTCTCAAGGCATCAACAGCAGATCTATTTAGAGCTGTTACCATTCCGCCCCTCATTAATCCAGCATCAAAACCATCATTTAATCCCCAACTCTGTGGAATTTTCTTTTTATTGTCTACTCTTTGGATTCCCCTTAAGATATATGGTTGATCAGTAGCAGTACCCCAAGAATTCCTATTTGTTGTTACTCCATCGGATCTGAAATTCAAATTATCCCCATAATATTGAGACTGATTATATAGAGCAGTCAGAGGAGATAGAGATTGTTCGGTAGTGTAATATGTATTTATACTTTGAGGATTTAAATCCCCAAATGTAATTCTATCTCTACCATCTTTCCAAGCCTTTGGTAATAGAAATGGTTTAGTTCCCCTTGCGTTTTTATAAAATTCCAGTTTTGGAAGCTTCATAATAAGATTTGGATTAAATTTCTCTGGCTGACGTGCAAATGGGTTATCCGGAAAAAATCCTATTGGATATTTATTAAATAAAGGAGATGATTCTGCTGATCCAATAATAACATTCTTTGAATAATCATTTACTATATTGAATATAGGACCATAATCCCCCTTAGAATCCAATGCCGGAGGAGTTCCAGTATTAGTACCAACCTTCTGATAATACTCCACCAAATTTGATTTTAAAGATATTGCCATTATGCTACTCCACTCTGTATTGAACCAAGATAAACTGCCTCACCAATTTTGGCTCCATCCATATTTATTGGTTTTGCTGTTTTAACAACACTTATTAGTTCATCTATCTTTGCTATTAATTCTTTATTTCCACCAAATCCCATTTCTCCGGCTTTTTCCAATGGGATAATGGCTTCTTTTCCAGAGGGATTATCTCCAACCATGGCCATTGTTGGTCCAGTTGTTACACCTCCCTGAGCTAATGCTGGTGGCGATGTCATAGCTGCTGTCATTGCTGCTACAGCTGCTATAGAAGATATTAAACCAATTGGACCAAATTTTCCGCCACCTGCGAATATTTTGGTTACTGCTAATGCAAAGGTTTTTGTAGCTGCTATTGCCGATTTAGCTGCAAATATTCCAGCCAAAACAACCAGAGAGGCCATTAATGGCTTTATTTTAAAAATGAAAGAAAATATCCCACCAACAGTTTTAAGTATTGGAGATAAAATTTCTGATAAATTAGTAAATAATGGTAATATAGTGTTCATAAGAGTTTCTTTTAACTGATTTATGGTGGCATTGAATTGCTCTTGTAATGCTAAAGACTTGGTTTGATCCAATAACTTTTGAGCATCAGATTTATTTCCCTTGTCCATACTAGTAAGAAGCTTATCATACTCGGCTCTTTCTTCAGCAGTAAAATCTTTCATGGCTTTTTGCTTTGTCAATGCAGTAGATAATTGAGTAACAGTTAATCCAGAAGCATCGGCAATTGCCTTTTTTTGAATGACATCCATTTTATTGAATTCATCAATACTACCCATTTGACCAAGAATAGCTTTAGTAGCTCCCTCAATATCATCAGATAATACCAGTCTTCTGGCCTGATCAAAATTAAATTGTCTTCCGGTTAGAACCTGAGCTGTAAATTGGGCTTCTATATTTGTATTAATATCCAATAATTTATCTGAAACTCCGGCCATATCATCTAAACTTAACCCAAGTCTTCTTGCCTCTATTGCTGCTTTAGCCAATTCCTTTGGATTATTTCCAAAATACTTAGCTGCTGTTTCTGCAGAATTAGCAATATCCGCCATTACATCTTTTGGATTGACTCCAACAACTTCTGAAGCTGCACTTGCAAAAGCAATCATATTGGTTGATTGCTCCATTGTATAACCACCAATTTCCTTCATTGTTTGAGCTATCTTTGCAGTGTCATCTACAGAAACTCCAAACTTTTGGGATACTAGGGCTACATTTGCTACGTTCTCCTTTGTTACATTTGCAAAATTTTTGGTTGCTTTATAAATTGCTTGAGCAGCTGCACTAGATTTTTCAAAACTAATTCCCTGATGAGCAAGGTCTCCACTAACTGCTTGGGTCACTGCTAAAAGATCGTCGGCTCTGTCCACAGTAAGCCCCATTTGTTCTCGTATTTTGGTTTGACGATTAAGAAGCTCCATTGTTAGTGCAGCTAAAGCAGACGTTATTACATTTATAACAGATAAAAACTTACCTTGACTTTTTAATTCGGCAGCTATTTCTTTATCCATTTTTGCTTTACTTTCGGTAAGCTTATTCGATCTTTTCTGTAATTTTTCAAGTTTTTCTTGGGCTTTATTAATTACCTCAGCACTTTTTCCCTGTTTTTTCTTTCGCTCAAGAGCTTTTTCAGCTGTAGCTAAGAGTTTTTTGTTTAGAGTTATACTTTTTTCTAATTTTGATAGACCCTTCTCTTTTTCTATTCTTAACTTCTCAGCTGCTATTGCCGCCTTGTCCATACTCTCAGCAAATGCCGATGCATCAGATCCCGCGTCAGGACTCAAACCAAATTTATCAAAAAAACTACTAGCCATTAATATTTATTCCAGACTTATATTTTTTCTATGTCATTAATAAGTTTTTCAATCTCATCCTGTAATTGAAGAGATTGATCCGTGAGATTTTTTACTTTTTTCTTAATCTTTGGATCATTCATAACCTTTTTTCTAACGATCTTATCTTTAATACGATCCCCTATTAAGAACGTTATTAAACCAGTTGCAATACTATTCCAACTCATTCCGAGAAATTTTTCATTTAACTCAGATTTTTTCATAATACTTTTCTCCTTGATATATTTTATCAATTATAAATATCAAAAACTCTTATTTTCTAAACTTTGAAGACGCTTTTGATAACTTTTGGTTGGGGGGGTTTTGAACTTTTTCCATCTCTTTGTTTTGAGCATCAATAGTTTTAGACAATTTGTCTATAAAATACCGCCTATATGGCACAGGCATATTATAAACTTCAGTAAATGTAAAGCTTTTTCCAGAATATACTAAATAGAATATCTGGTCAAACAGAACGGGCCTATAATTAGGCCCCAGGCCAAAAAAAGTTGATCCCAATGGGAATTTCTAATTCGAATTCCTTATCCGAAGATTCTGAAAAATAAGTAAATTTAGTTTCCAAATCCGGCATGATTCTTAGTGCCTCGTTCCTTAGTGCTGCCGAATCTATAGCTAACAACTTATTATCTACAAAATCATTAATAGCTTTAAAGGTATCATCTCCATTTACTGAAACAATCATATTTTTCAATCTAGTAGTTACTTCTGCAGATTGTTTACCTGATTTCTTTAGGGCTTTCTGTTGATCCTCTATTCTCGACTCGTCTTGATGTGTCAATAATTTAAAACACACACTTACTTTTGAAGCTGGTAGTAAAAATTCGAAACGATTTTCTCCCGAAGTATAGTCTTTTTCATCTATCTCTTTATTCTTGACTTCTGATAAATCTATAGTTATTTTCTGTTTTTCTCCCGTTTCTGGATCAATGACTTCTGCTTCATAATCTTTTCCGTAACCCAATACTCTTGCAGCATATAAAATAGCGTTTTTATCACCAATTAGTAAATCGTTATAATTTACAGGGCTAACGATAAGGGATTTTAGTACCTTATCTATAACAGTACCCTTCTTAATAAAGTTTTGATTGCTTAGAATATCCTCTTCCTTGGCAGTCATATATTTCATTTCTATTTTGCCGCTAGATAATGGACTGTTTTTTGGATATGGATATCCCTTACTAGGGAGATCTACTTCCTCTGTTGGAAATTGAGATTCTTTTACTTGCTCACCTTGATATTCTTGAATTAATTTCTCTTTTAACTCTTTATTTTTTTGTTTCTTTGGGTAATCGGGGTCTACGACTCTCGACATAACTTTCTCCTTTTAAATTAAATATATTAACCTTTCTAATAAATATTAAACCATTTAAATTTTTAACAATAAAAAACCCCTAAAAATAGGGGTTAATTAGCAATTATCAATCAAGTGAGGGAAATTAATATTGCAATATCGCGTAATCATATTTTAAAGTCAGTTCAATTCCTAAAACATCATTAGTAGACCAATCTAAATCGGCCGGAGCAACTCCAGATGGCATAGCCCCTTTTAGAGTCCATTCCTCAACTTTATCACCAACAGGTCCTAAGACATTGATCGTTACATCCTTTTTATAAAAGTCAGAATATCCAAATCTTCCAGTTACTGATTCATAAGCCAAACGTACCCACTCCATTACTGCCTGAGCTCCTGATGGTACAATGGGATCATATAGGGTAACTGACACATCTCCCCATTCAGCCTTTCCTAAAAGCTTTCTATATGTGTTCATATGCTCAATTTTAATATCACCAAACGTAATATCGGGCCTAGAACACTTATTACATATAAAAGAGGGAATTCCATCAATGTACAATATAAATCTATTTGAAACTTTCGGCTCAAAAGCCGTAAACATTATCTCATTTGGATCGATTAACTCTGCCATGTTTTTATATTCCTATGTATCGTTCTAATATAAATATCTATTTTTTTATTTTTTAATCCTCAAAAGATGCTCCCGTAGGCATTATATTGAAATCTACGACTATAAATTCTGCTGTCTTGGCTGGTTGCAGATATATTGCACCCTTCATTATATTCCTATCAATTACATCCGGAGTATTATTTGTTTCGTCCATTACTACTTTAAAAGCATATAATCCCTGTCTCTGCTGTACAGATTCTAAATATGGATTAACAGTAGCTAAGAATCTGTTTCTTGTAGCAGTAGTATTTTGCTCAAAAACCAAATATCTGGCAGTAGAAGCCACGAATTTCTTTAAATTAATTAACAATCTTCTAACATTAATTCTATCCAATGCAGTAGTCTTTGATTGAAGAGTCTTTTGTCCCCAAACTGTTATTCCTTGTCCTGGGAATATAGCAATAGGATTAACTCTACCCTCATAAAGATCATCTCTCTCGTCGTGGGTTAATCTTGTGTAAATATCTGTTGCAGTTGTTAAACCACCCCTATTTAATCCTGCTGGAGCATACCATTCAGCTGCGATCTGATCATTAAAAGCAAATACTGCAGGCAATAATACTGACGGCGGTACCCAAACATATTTATTGATATTTGTATCTCTATATTTAAGCCAAGGGTACCAAGTAGCTGCATAGCTAGTGTCCCAATTATCTGCTTCTGTTGTTGTAGTTGCAATACTATCTGCCAATGCGATAGAATCCATTATATAGAAACAATCTCCTCTATCTTCACATACATCAATTGCTTTTTGTGATACAGATGAATGTAATCTAGATAATACCCCCGGTGTCACAATCATATTAAGATCAAATTCATCTTGATTACTTATTGCGCTTATGGCTTTCTTATATGATTTTGCTCCTGTTGAATTTCCATTAGTTAAGTCAAAACCCTGTGTATTTGCTGCAGTAATACTAGATCCAATAAGCTTTTTAGTTGCTGGATTCTGACCATCAAATCCACTTTGAAATGGTATTGTAAATTTCCTAGC
>Ga0209128_1002553_pt1 | contig 11743 bp, 9 predicted proteins | sample ETNvirnome_6_100_FD_184072 | JGI IMG/M metagenome (GOLD analysis project Ga0209128, IMG submission 184072) | Marine viral communities from the Pacific Ocean - ETNP_6_100 (SPAdes) (version 2) | ecosystem: Environmental > Aquatic > Marine > Oceanic | place: Pacific Ocean | collected 2013-06-19 | reverse complement strand
GAACATATCCCCTTAAGTGAATTAGCAGCCACCGAGATCGTTGATCTCGACGTGATTACCAGCGCAGAAGCCTCTATGGCGAGTGAAGCTGAGCCACGCGATGCCCAATCTCAGGTAGCGCTGCACGAGGGGGCACTGGATGACGGTGCCCTTCATATGGCCATCGTGTTAGGCACGATTACAAGCGGCATGCTCAATGTCGACAACTCCGTCGAAATCGCTGATGCCACTTCTTACGAGGATTATGGGGTCGAACTCTACGAGGACGATGTCTCGTTCCTGGAACTGGAGCTGGCAGCCGAAGAGCCGTTCGTTCCTGAGTGGGAAACTCATATCGTCGAGCCTGGCGAGACGTTTGCCGTGTTAGCGCAAAACGAGCTGGGCTTGAGGTACAGCGAAGTGCTCGCCCTGCTGGACGACCTACCCGATCCTCGTATGTTGACACATTGGCGTGCAGGTCACAGCTTCGACTACCAGCTGGACGAAACGGGCCGGTTGTTGGCACTGCGCATGATGAAGAACACGCGCGAAGGCGTTCTACTAGAGCGGGATAGTGACCAATACGCCATTACGGCTATCGAACGTCAGGGTGAGCCCGTACAGCGCCTTTATGCCGGTAGCGTAACGGGCAGCTTTGCTCGCTCAGCCCAAGCCACCGGCTTGAGCAGCAGCTCCGTCACGGAGCTTACGCGCATCTTGCAAAAAAAGCTGGACTTCCGTCGTGACAGCCGCCGGGGGGATCAGTTTCAGGTCTTAGTCGAATCTGACATGATCGATGGCGAGACACTTGATTCGCGTGTACTGGCCGTTAAGTATGACGGCGAACGTATGGACCTGACCGTCGTGCGCAATACCACCGACGATAATTTTTACACGCCCGAAGGCAGCAGCCTCGATCCAGCCTTTGCGCGTCATCCTTTCGAAGGTAATTATCGTCTTAGCTCCAATTTCAACCCACGCCGCCTACACCCGGTCACCGGTCGAGTGAGCCCGCACAACGGCACCGACTTTGCGATGCCCATTGGTACCCCTATCACCGCGCCAGCCAATGGCCGTGTCGAGCGTGTCGGCAACCACCACGCTGCCGGTCGTTACATCGTTGTGCGCCATGACAACGGCTACCGCACCCGCTATTTGCATTTGTCGCAACCATTGGTCAGCCAGGGCGAGCGCGTCACGATGGGCGATCGTATTGCGCTGTCCGGTAATACCGGCCGCAGCACAGGCCCCCACCTGCATTATGAAGTCATCGTCAATAACACGCCGGTGAACGCGATGACGGTCGAACTGCCCGAGAACACTAGCCTAAGCGGCGACACGCTGATCGCGTTCCAACGCCAAGCCGAGCCGATGTTGGCCGCGCTGGAGAGTGGCGAAACCGGCACCATTAGCGTGGCTAACTACGAGCGCGATAACGACAGCGACGAAAGCCTCCAATAAGTACTCTCCACGGCGATACGAAAAAGCCGCTCCACACGACGTGGGGCGGCTTTTTTGATACTACCCGTAGTGATGAACAGTAGTGATGAATGACGAGCGACTTACACTGCTTTGAGCGCTGCGAGCAGCGCCGCATCGCGGTGATAGATATCCTCTCTAAACACTACATCGCCTTGCCCGTTGGGCCAAGCAGTCAGATAGTGCAGCGCTACCGGAATACGGTTAGGCAAGTTCACGTTTTGATCGCTGCGGCCATTCGCGATCAGCGTATTGAGTTGATAACGGCTGCCGCTGTCATGCAGTAGGAGCTGGGCAAATTCCGTTACCCCCTCAACCCGCACACAGCCAGAGCTCAGCGCCCTGTGCTCACGCTGAAAGAGCCCTCTTGCCGGGGTATCGTGCAAGTAAATCATGTCGTTATTGGGAAAACGCACCACGACACGTCCCAGAGGATTGCTGCTCCCTGCCACTTGGCGAAGCATCACCCCACCAGGGCGCTGCCAATCAATCGTTTGGGCATCCAACGTTTCACCGGCTAGGCTCACGACCTGAATATTCTGTCGCGTTAGATAGTCCACATCCTGGCGAACCCGTGGTAGCACATCTTCACGCATAATCGTAGGCGGAATCGTCCAGCTCGGATTAACCGTTAAATGGCTGATGGAGGAGTGAATAATCGGCGTTTCACGGCTGGGCGAGCCCACCACCACTCGGGTATCCCAATGCTGGCCATTGGGGCGCGTATAATGCAAGCGATAGCCTGCAATATCGACCCATACGTTGGGCGCCCGCTCCAGCGAAGGGCGAATCCAGCGGGCGCGCTCCAGGTTGATGCGCAATTGGTTCACTCGTGCGGAGACGGGCATGTTCAGTGCCAGTCGTGTGCGCTCTCCCACTACGCCATCTTCTTGCAACTGGTGGCGTCGCTGAAAACGCATGACCGCTTGCGCTAACTCTCGGTCGAAGCTGCGAGGGTCAGCTCCTGACGCCTGCACGTCGACCATGGGGTAAGCGCTACTATCTGCTGCCAGCAGGTGGGGCTCGCCCCAGAGTGTCAGGCGCTGGCGTAGCGTTTGAACGTCGTCATCAATATCGCCGGGGCGCAGCGACTCCTCACGCCCCGGTAAGTAAGGCACGCTGCCCTGCTCTGCCAAACGGCGGTAATGCGTCAACGCTTCGCGCAGCTGAGCATACTCAGGAGATGCAGGGCGAGCGAAAGCCAGCGCCTGATGCACATCACCCTCTTCAACCGCCTGCACTACCCGAGGAAGTGCATAACTCCGCTCAGGGCGTGGTAAGTCCCAGTTGGGCTCGACGTCTTTAGGGTTCACTTTACCTAGCGATAAATGATCCAGTGCTAACAGCAGCGAACGGGTAGCGCGCACATCGAAGCTTGCTTTCGCTTGGGCGTCTAGCTGCTGGCTAAGCTGAAAATCATCCAACAGCGAAGCGGCTTGATAATCACTCGGCGTTAAACCGTCATCCACGAGGCTATTCAATGCGCTGACCAGCGCTTCAACACGGTTGATAGCCTGCCAAGCAGGCTGCCCATCCCTCAGTTGGTAAAACGACTCTACCGGCAGCGTTTCTCCGCTTTGCTGAATGCGCTGTGTCAGCGCTTGCTGTAACGCTTCGCTAGCGGGTTCGCTTGAGGTGGCCATCAGTGGGTAGGTTAGCGTCAGACAGAGCGCGGCCCCTATCGCCCATCGTCTTAGTGGCTGATTGTCGTTCATCGCCCCTCCTTGCGTTACTATGCAGCATTGTGGTGTGGCTTCACTCTTTTTGCTTAACGTCATATCAGCTGTTCCCGTACCGATACGCGTTTTTTATCATAGCCGTTTACGTTTACTCGTGATGACTCTACGTGTGTACCCTTTTTTCGCCACTTTAGTCAGGATTGCACCCATGCTTTTTCGCTCACGCATAACCACTGTACTGTTTTCTTTACCTATCGTGTTACTTTCTTACCCGCTTCAAGCGGCGAGTTTTTTCTCCCAGGTGGCAACAGCACCGCCCGCGGGTGTTTCTCCTCTTCACCACCAGTTACTCCAGTTAGCACCAGGGGCCACGCCCGAGGCACTGCGCCTTGCTGCCCAGGCACTAAGCTGTGCAGACCCATCAGCAGAGCGCCTAGCCGTAATTGATTACTCGCTCCCCTCTTCAGAGCCACGCATGTGGGTATTTGACCTTCACCAGCATACCCTGTTGTTTGAAGAGCTGGTATCACATGGCCAGGGCTCTGGCGATGCGGTGGCTAGTGCTTTCTCGAACACACCTGACAGCCATCAGTCCAGCATTGGCCTGTTCCGCACTATGAATAGCTACTACGGCCGTAATGGCTATTCGCTGCGTCTGGACGGCCTGGAGCCAGAAGTGAACGATCTAGCTTTTGAGCGAGCAATTGTTATTCACGGCGCCGACTATGTTAGCGATGACTTTATTGCGCAAACCGGCCGCCTTGGCCGTAGCCACGGTTGCCCCGCCGTGCGTGAAGACATCACATATCCGCTGATTGATAGTTTGAAAGAGAACCAGTATGTCTTTGCTTACTACCCTGATGAGAAGTGGTTAGCTACTTCTCAGGTGATTAACTGCCCTACCGCACTGTCGTTAGCTCGCCGCTAAAGGGTAGGTAACAATTAAGAAAAGCAGTCGTGAAGCATGAAAATACTCCCTCTTTTTATATGCAAGAGGTTGATTTTGATCGTGAATCGATACTCTTTCCAGGCAGACATGGAAACCCTCTGCAATACTCTGTGACAAAAGATCACACAACGCTCCGCTACTGCAGGTATTGGTCATGTTTGCCTTTATGCACCCCTTTCAAACGATCCGCCGTTTAGAGCATGAAGTTACCGAGCTGCGTACTCAGCTTGCGACTGAAAAAAGCGTTCATGGTTGCCGTGCTATTAGCCTGATGACACCGGTTGAATCGATCAGCATGCTCCAGTCCAAAGGAGCAGATATGCTGACTTCATTAAGCATGGGGGCCGAACACCATGCCGAGCAGTTAGCGAGTGAACGGGCCACTTTGTCAGACCTATTTGCGCGGCTTCATCATGCTGAACAAACGGCTCAGACGATCAAACACCGGTGTCAACGCTTCCAACAGGCAGATGTTCACTATGCAGCCCCGCTCGCTAGCGAACAGGCGCTGCACGAGCTACGCAAAATCGGTGTAGAGCTATCCCGTAACGCCGGGCATACCCGTGCACTTGCCATGACCACGGCGCTAGAGGAGGCTCATATACACCAGGAGCCCTCTGGCTTACCTGCCATCGTCAGCGATATCCAGCACCTTACCGACCATACGCAGCATCTAGGCCACCAATTGGATCACTGGATTGAGCAGGTTGCCATATTGCTAAAAGAAGATGCTCGCGTGCAGGCCCATCAGCGGGAAACATCTACGACGCTGGCCAATGCAGCCCAAGCGGCAGAGCAGGTGATAGAGCAACTCATGGATCAAGCACGTCATATGTATAAAGTGATTCACCACAGCACCACGACGGCCTGTTTGCACGCTGCCAAGCTAGAGCACGCCGTTTGGAAAAGTCGGATCTACCACCAGCTACTTTCCGCCTATTTCGAGGACCACATGGTGGATCATCAGCACTGTACGCTAGGCCGCTGGTACTTTACGGGCGAGGGGCGGCGCTATAAACATACCGAGGCGTATCGCTCGCTGGCGGCTCCTCACCGCCGCTTCCATGAAAGCGGCTTGGACGCTTTGCGCTATGCAAGACAAGGGGATCATACGGGTCAACTGGCCTCCCTAGCACTAATGGAGGAAGCAAGCGTAGCACTTGCTAAGCAACTTGATCAGCTTATGGAGCAGGCTGTTTATGAGATACCGATGTCAGCAAGTCATCCTTCACCGCTTGCTGATGCGCCTTAAATTGCTCCCCATATAACACTCCTCCCGTAATGCGTTATTTATGCCATGCTGAGCATGGAACTCATAACGCAGACGGTGAGGATGACGATGGCAGCTGCAAAGAAGCTAGATCTCGCGCTACAAGGCGGTGGAGCCCATGGTGCTTATACCTGGGGAGTTATTGATCGACTTCTGGAAGATGACCGTATTGAGATTGAGGGCATTAGTGGCACCAGTGCAGGCGCTATGAATGGCGTAGTCATGGCAGATGCCCTTACCCGTGGTGGTAAACAGGCCGCCCGGCAATCTCTCAGGAATTTTTGGAAGGCGGTAAGCCGCGCGGGCATGGCAAGCCCTATCCGCCGCTCGCCGATGGATGTACTAACCGGCAATTGGAGTTTGGAGCACTCCCCCGGCTATATCGCCATGGACTTGATGACTCGCCTGGTGTCGCCCTACCAACTCAACCCGCTCAATTTGAATCCATTGCGCGATATTGTGGCGGCCCACATCGACTTTGAGCGGGTACGCCAGTGCGACCAGCTAAAGCTCTTTGTGGCAGCTACTAACGTGCGCACCGGCAAACAGCGTGTGTTTCGTCGAGAAGAGATGAGCGTCGATGCGGTCATGGCATCGGCTTGTCTGCCCTTTATGTTCCAGGCTGTGGAAATCGACGGCGAAGCATATTGGGACGGCGGCTACATGGGCAACCCAGCCCTCTTCCCCTTAATGGAAGAGTGCAGCGCAAGGGATATTCTGTTGGTACAGATCAACCCGATTCGCCGTGATGAACTACCCACCTCCGCTTCGGCCATTATGAACCGCCTTAACGAAATCACCTTTAATGCCGCGCTGATTAAAGAAGTGCGCATGATCGCGCTGTTGAAACGCACCCTTGAAGAGCAGGGTATTGAAAACTGCTACCAGCAGTCGCTTTTTCACCGCATTAGTGGCGATCAGGCACTCGATAGCTTATCGGTTTCAAGCAAACTCAACTCTGAATGGCCATTTTTATGCCACCTGTTTGACCAAGGGAGAGAAGCCGCCGACAACTGGATCACGGCTAACTTTGATGCCATCGGCCAACGCTCAACCCTGGATATTGATGCAGTATATCTGCACGAATAACTCCCTTCAGCCATCCAGCACTGCCCCAACTTGGCGCACTCTGCTCATGAGGAGTGCGCTCACTTGATTAATCTAGTGATTTTATTTCCCTTAGCACTGCTTTGAAAAAACAGTAAGCAACTGATTTAAATATTTAAAAAGACAGATGGCTGAGTATTTGCTTATTGCTATGCAGTAGTAGTAGGCGTGGACCAGGCCCGCAAGGGTACGAGTGCGTCGAACCTGACCTTCAATGGCGAAGGCATGTTCTCGTAACCACGCAACGCCTGATGCGTTGTGTCTCGGCAAACTCGTTCTATGCTCTGTGAGGCCATCCATGGACATTCGCAATAAAGCCAACCGCATTCGACTGTTGAACTTCTCAACACCGCAAATGCGCGCGTTTCACCTCTCCTGGTTCGCATTTCATATCTGCTTTTTCGGCTGGTTCGGCATTGCGCCGCTGATGGCGGTGGTTCGCGAGGATCTATCACTCACCCAAACCCAAATCGGCAATACCATTATTGCCTCGGTGGCGATCACCGTGGTGGTGCGCCTGTTGATTGGCGTGCTGTGTGATCGTATTGGACCACGTAAAACCTACACAGGCCTACTGATGCTCGGGTCCATTCCGGTTATGGGCATTGGTCTGGCTAACAGTTTTGAAACGTTTTTGCTGGCCCGCCTAGCGATTGGCGCTATCGGCGCTTCGTTTGTGATTACCCAGTACCACACCACCATGATGTTTGCGCCCAATGTGGTTGGCACAGCTAATGCCACGAGCGCAGGTTGGGGCAACCTAGGCGGCGGCACCACACAAATTGTTATGCCGTTGATTTTTGCGGGCATGCTGATGCTAGGCGTTAATGAGGCGCTCGGCTGGCGTCTGGCCATGGTCGTGCCTGGCGTAGTGCTATTTTTTACCGGTATCGCTTACTGGCTGTTCACTCAAGATGCCCCAGACGGCAACTTCAGCGAGCTGCGCGCCCGCGGTGAACTACCGCCAGCCACCGGAGAGCATGGCGCAGCCCAGAGCTTTTTAGCGGCGGCAAAGGATATCCGCGTTTGGGCGCTGTTTGTGGTGTACGGACTCTGTTTTGGGGTCGAGCTGACCATCAACAATATCGCGGCAATCTACTTCTTCGATAAATTCGATCTTACCCTGGCAACCGCCGGCTTAATCGCAGGCCTGTTCGGCTTAATGAACATTTTTGCTCGTACCCTTGGCGGCGTTTTTTCCGACCTATTCGCTAAACAGGGTGGGCTAAAAGGACGCGTCCGCTGGCTCTTTATCGCACTACTATGCGAAGGCATCGCTCTCGTCACCTTCTCGCAAATGCATGTACTCAGCTTGGCGATTGGCATCATGCTGGTATTTAGCCTGTTCGTGCAGATGGCGGAAGGCGCCACCTTTGGTGTGGTGCCCTTTATCAATAAAAAAGCCTTGGGCGCAGTGGCCGGTATCGTCGGTGCAGGCGGTAACGTGGGCGCTGTATCGGCAGCGTTTCTATTCCGTAGCGAAAGCCTCAGCTACCAGCAAGGCCTCTTTTACCTCGGCTTAACCGTATTGGTACTTGCCTCCTGCGTACTGGTCGTTCGCTTTAGTGATGCCACCGAAGCAGAAGAAGCCAGCGCCTATCGTGATGCGGTAGGCAAAGACACAGGGGCAGGCGCGCTGTCACTGCGTTAATATTAATTAACACCGCCCCTGCATGCGCATCGCTGTGGGGGCTTTTTACCTTTAGGCGGCGAGTAATAAGGAAATCAACATGTCTTCTGCCCAACAGCTACTCTTAACCGCCCTGCGCTGCGACATTGATAACCTTCACCACTTAGCAACCACAGCAGATATCGTCAGCAATATCAGCCAGTTTATTCATGTGCTTCAACGCGAGCGAGGAGCCTCGACGATTTACTTAGCCTCAAAAGGCAAGCGTTTTAAAACTCGACGAGCCACTTACCTGCAGCATAGTCAAGCGGCGGAAGCCTCGATGCGTCAGCGTCTCGAAGCGCTTAGCCAGGAGTCACGGCCACAGGCGACAGCGCGCTTATTACGCCGCATTGCTGCCGTCTGGCTGTCACTGGATGAACTAGATGTATTACGGCATGCAATTGAGACCTTCAACATATCGCCAGATGCAGCAACTCAAGCGTTTAACCATCTCATTAGCAATCTCTTAGCGATTGTTTTTGAAGCGGCCGACACAGCGGTCGACCCAGACATTACCCGTGCCCTGGTCGCTATTTTTCATCTTATGCAGGGTAAAGAGCTGGCGGGGCAAGAGCGCGCCTGCGGCGCCTTTGGTTTTACTCTCGGTCATTTCGACAATGCCCACCGTACGCTGCTGAACCAGTTGGTTGACGCCCAACAGCGCTGCTTTGACACCTTTGTAGAATTTGCCACCCCAGAGGCTCTGGGGACTTGGCAACAATCCCTCTCTCCTAGAACACTGGCGGACATTTGTCAGTTGCGAGATATTGCTTGCCAGCGCTCTCACCACCAAACGGCATCAGGCAATACATTAGGTGAAACCTGGTACGAGCTCACCACCCTGCGTATTGATACGATTAAAACGGTTGAAGACACCCTGAATACCCAATTAACGGCCCTTTGCCATCATAAAATTGTCCAGGCTCAAACAGAGCTAGAGCAGACGAAGGCGAAGCCTGACAGACCGCTGCCTGCGCCCTGTGAACAGTTACTAGCCCTTCACTCTACTCAGCCGCTTGGAGACCTAACCGCCAACGCCCTCAACTCTCCGCTTAGCCGCTCACTACTGGAGCTCACTCATGCTCAATCCAGCCGCTTACAGGGGCTAAGCGACGAGCTGGAGAATACCCGCAAGGCTCTCCGTGAACGCAAGCTAATCGAGCGGGCAAAAGGATTAATCATGGCGCACCAGTCCATGAGTGAAGAGGAGGCCTACCGCTTTCTGCGAAAAACCTCAATGGACCAAAGCAAAAGCATGGCGGATATGGCACAGTCGATTCTTGACCTCTCTGCCATGCTGCAACGTAAAGAGTAAAACAGCAGCGCTGAGCCCGATTTGCAACCTGATTAGGTTTTAGCCATGCTGAAAGCTCACCCAGTTTAATGAGCAAGGAGAGCAAGCGATGCATGACCGCGTACTGTTAATTACCGGCGCTTCCAGCGGCATTGGTGCGGCCACCGCTCGTGCAGCGGCTCGTGAAGGCTACCAGTTGGTACTTGCCGCTCGTTCAGCCGATAAGCTGACATCGCTTGCTCAAGAGCTTGGTCCAGAGAACGTACTCACCTGCGAAGTTGATGTTACCGACTTAAGCCAGCAGCAAGCTATGGTGGAACAGGCGATTGAAACCTTCGGCCACATTGATGCAGTATTCGCCAATGCAGGTCGCGGTGGCTCACCGGGTGGATTTAGCAGCGCCGATCACGATGCTTGGCGGGAGATGATTCTCACCAATGTCTACGGCGTTGGCCTTACGCTGCAAGCCTGCTTGCCAGAGCTAAAACGCCGCCAGGGTCATGTTCTTTTAACCGGCTCTGCCGCAGGCCGCACCACCATCCCAGGCTCCATGTATAGCGCCACTAAGTGGGCAGTAACGGGTATTGGTTATAATCTGCGCGAGGAGTTACGCGGCACCGGCATGCGGGTGACGCTGATTGAGCCTGGCATGGTCGATACTCCCTTCTTTGATGAACCACCCAAGTACGCGCTAGCAGACCGCGATATCGCCAATGCGGTGATCTATGCTCTGTCGCAACCACCCCATGTTGACGTTAATGAAATTCTGGTGCGACCCACACCGCCCCGAGAGTAACTCTGCTCGCCTGACGCCTTGTTTTTGCTCGTTGCTGCCCGCATAAACATAGCATTATGAAGCGTGCTAACAACTTGGCCCGCCGACCATGCATGTTTATTAGGTGACTTATGAGCCAACTTGCCTCAACCGTACTCTCTGTTCTTGACCTAGCGCCCATCCGCCAAGGCGGCAGCGCTGCTGAAACGTTTCGTGATAGCGTCTCTTTAGCCCAACACACAGAGTCTTTGGGCTACCAGCGCTACTGGTTAGCTGAACACCACAACATTGCTGGCATTGCCAGTGCGGCCACCGCCGTACTGATTGGCCACGTAGCAGGCCAGACGTCCACTATTCGCGTGGGTAGCGGGGGTATTATGCTGCCTAACCACCCACCGTTAGTGATTGCCGAGCAGTTTGGCACGCTGGAAACCCTCTACCCAGGGCGAATTGACCTTGGCCTGGGCCGCGCGCCTGGCTCAGATGGTGCCACCATGCGGGCTATGCGCCGCCACGCCCATGCAGGAGTTGATGATTTTCCAGAGCTACTTGAAGAGCTGCGCCGTTATTTAGACGATGCGGACCCTCGCCAAACCGTTAAAGCCGTTCCAGGCCAAGGCACCCATGTCCCCATCTGGCTACTGGGCTCCAGCGGTTACAGCGCACAGCTCGCGGCAAAGCTCGGCCTACCCTTCGCCTTTGCTGCGCAGTTTGCGCCGGGCTATCTCTTTGAAGCACTGCGCCTATACCGGGATAATTTCCGGCCATCTGAGCATTTAGAGGCACCTTATGCGATGGTGGGCCTGCCTGTCATGGCGGCGGAAAGCGACGAGATGGCGCACTACTTGGCCACCACCGCTCAGCAAAAATTCTTAAACTTGATTCGTGGTAAACCGACCCAGTCACTGCCCCCCGTCGACACGTTGGACTGGTCCCCCATGGAACGCGCTCAAGTAGAGCAGTTTTTGGGGGCGGCTATTATTGGCGGCCCGGAAACAGTAAAAGCGCAATTAGAAGAGTTTCAAGCACGTACCGGCGCTAACGAACTTATGATTAATAGCGACTTTTATAGCCACGCTGATCGGCTGCGTAGCTATGAGATTGTTGCCCAAGCCGCACGTTAAGCCGCTCTACTCACCCTTTCGCAACGAGAAAAGCACCTGCCGCTACCATCAGCGAGCCTGCGGTACGGTTGGTGCCTTTCTGAGCGCGCGCCGATTGAAAAAAGCGCCGCGCAGAGGAAGTAAACGATGCTACCAGTATTAAGCCCATCATCAACCCAACCAGCGTTAAGCCCACCACCAGAAACATATCGCTCCGGTTTAGCACGGTGAGATCGATAGATCACACCGCTCACCGTCATACCCAGCGCCCGCGGGATACACGGACGCGTACCTGCCGACATCCCCTTAGCTAGTAACGCAAAAATTCCTGGGCCAGGCGTCACGGCAAACACAAAGATAGCTAAAAAGTAGGTCAGTGCGCTCTCTATGGTCATTGCCAAGCCCTCTCGTTGTAATTTATGGCCCACTCGGTGGG
>Ga0209128_1002547_pt1 | contig 11777 bp, 9 predicted proteins | sample ETNvirnome_6_100_FD_184072 | JGI IMG/M metagenome (GOLD analysis project Ga0209128, IMG submission 184072) | Marine viral communities from the Pacific Ocean - ETNP_6_100 (SPAdes) (version 2) | ecosystem: Environmental > Aquatic > Marine > Oceanic | place: Pacific Ocean | collected 2013-06-19 | reverse complement strand
GAGATCAGAATATCAGAATCAATCAGATATGAACAGAGCAATGTTAAACGCACAATTATTACAACAAGGATTCGGTCAAGCACAACAAGGAGCTAACGCAGCATATGGCCAACAAATGCAAATGGCGGGTGCTGAACAAGGTTTTCAAGGGCAAGATATTTCAAGGTTAGGATCAGCGGGCGCAATCCAACAAGCACAGGAACAGGCTGTTCTCGATTCACAAAGAGAAGCAAATAGAATGGCTGCATATGAACCTTACGAACGACTAGGATACATGGGGGCAGGCCTTGGAAATATTCTAGGAGGAATGCAGGGACAATATAACACAACAGTAGCTCCTAACCAATCAGCGTTGCAGCAGGCGATGGGAATACTAGGAACAGGAATCGGAGCGTATAAAACGTTTACATAATGACTAGATTTTTACACAGACCAATGTTCAGAACAGGTGGTAGTGCCGGTCAAGGTATTACTTCAGGACTGGAACCTAAAAGAGGACTAGTAGATGAACCTGGTAAATATTCACAAGATTCTGATTTTTTTGAAGGTTATGAAGAGGCAAAAAAAAGAAGGGATAAAGAATTAGGACCATATCCAAAAGGCACATCAGGTGCGGACTTCTGGTTAAATTGGGGAACTAATATTTTAGCTCAACCCGGAGGAAGACCTATCTTACAAACTCTAGGCACGGCAGCTCAAAATCCTTTGAAACAATTTCAACAACAAAAAGCTATGGAAAGTCATGGTAAGAGAGAAGAGGATAGAGATTTTCTAGATACGTGGATGGCAAATAAAGCAAAGATTTTAGCGGAGAGAGAAGGAGCTAGCGGACATGAATATAGTCACCAAAGCCAAATAAGTATTGGGCTAGCAGCTTTGGATAAAAAAACAGCCCACAATGAATTATGGAACCCAGCGTGGAAAGATCCAAGTAGTTTAAGTGAAGAAGAAGCAGCTAAACGCGCGGACTGGATAATTAAGAGAAAAAAAATTCAATTTGAAATTGATCAAGTTAATAAGGAAGAAGGAGTTAATGTAGAAGCCCTTGTAAATGCTGAAGGAGGTTATGACAATCTTAAACGAGGTAATAAAAAATTATTAATAGAATCCGAAGAAATGATGATAGATCCACATACGGGAACCGAAGTGGAAGTAAGTGAATATTATACAACACTACATCCAGAAGAATTAGAGAAAAGAATATTAGAAATGACTCAAGATCAAATACAAGAATTAATAAGAAGAAAACAAGGTTGGACATACACTGGTAAAAAAGAAGGCGGAAGAGCTGGTTATGCTGGAGGAGAATTAGTTGAACAAGAAGATGTAAATGTAATGACACCACAAGGGGATGTGGCTATGCAAGAAACAGTTGAAGAAGGTGCGGAACCTGATCAACTTTCATATGAAGAATTAAGATCAAGATTACCATCAGAAATTACTGATGACATTATAAGACTATTAACTAATAGTGCTGCAGCTCTAGGAGATTTCGCAGAAATTCAAACACAAGTAGACGTTGATAATTTTAACGCTAAATATGGAGTCAACCTAGTCCTACCATCGGAGGCGTAAAATGGACTGGAAAGATATTAGATTAAATCTTCTAGATCAAGAAGGAGATCAATATAGATATGGAAAAAAAGAATTAAAGAAAGATTTAAGATCCCAAGAGTTTCCTTTTCGAGTTAGACCCAAGAAGAAAAAAGAGGCGGACCTAAAAAAATATTCAGATTTTCATAAGCTTCTTATAGCAACGGAAGAAAAAGTTTTTCCAGTTAAAAAGAAACCAGTTAAGTATACTAAAGAAGGTGCATTTGATGCAATGTCTATGCTGGGATTTATTCCAGGCACACAAACAAAAACTTTAAAAAAACTTACCACTCAACAAGAAGATAAAAAGTTTCAAAGAAAAAGAAAATACGTAGAAGGTTATACAGATATAGCTACTTCTTTGGTGAGAGGTACGGGAAACTTTATTCAATCAGCTAGTGAATTTGTTTTAACACCTATTGATTGGGGATTTGATAAAGGTTTTCAAGAAAAATTTAATAAAGCCATGGATAAAAATTTAGCTTTTGCTCCAGATAAAGCTGAGTCAATTCCAGGAACTATTTCACAAATCATTGCTGAGTATGCAATCCCTGTTTCAGTAGCCACTAAAATTAAAGCCGGGGTAATGCAATGGAAAGCATTAAAACAACTTCAAGCATATAATAAAACAAATAAAGCATCTAAGATTGCAACGCGAATGGGAGAAGGTGTATTCATCTTAGGTTTTGCTGATGCACTTTATGGTAGTGGATCTCGTCCTGATATGGAGAGAGGTTTACCGTGGGGAGCTTTAATAGGAAAACCTGATAAAGGAAGAATTAATAAACCTATCGACACTAAAGGTTTAACTGGAAGCGACTTAGCTAAAGCAACTTTAATTAATAAAGTTAGATTTGCCAGAGAAGGAGCTATGATTGGTGGTGGCTTTCCTTTAGTTGGAAAAGTTGCTCAGTTAGGTATGAAACATTTCGTTAGACCGGGAGTTAGAGCCAACGTTGGGATATATAGTCAAGTACTGGGTAAAACTCTTTCTACAGCTTCATTCATATTAGCTAAAACACCTCTTGTAAAACAAGCCGTACAGAAAACTGCTCAAGTTACAAAAGATTGGACAGGCGCAATGTTAACTAAAGCTGTGGTACCAATGCTTACAGGAAATTTAAGAATGCCTACTATGAAAAATAAATCTTTAATCAGGCAGCTTCCTCCTTTTAAAGAATGGAAAATGATAACTGAAACTACACCTGTTCCAGGATTAAGAAGATTGAAAAAGTTTCAAGACTTTTTAAGTTATTTTTCTTCCTTCGGTAAATATAATACCGCTTTAGGAACTATAGAAGAAGAGGCAAAATTAGTTATCAGGTCTAAAGGTAAAAAAATGTTTAAAGTATTAGATGATATTAATGACTCGGCTTATAAATTAGCAAAAGGATTTGAAACGAGATATAATACCAATACTACTTCTCCAGTAGGAGAAAAATATTATCTTGATCAAGTATTAGAATATTTAAAAGGTCAACTTAAAGGTGGTTTAGATTCTTTACCTAAAGAATTAAGACTGTATGCAAAGGAATTAGATACAGAATTAAAACTAATTAGAAAATTATACGCTGATGCATTACCTAACTCTAATAAATTTGATACTTATAAAAAACTATTATTAGATGATATTAATAAATATGTAAGAGCTTCCTTTGGTACATTTAATAATCCTTTATGGATTGTTAATCCAAGAGATAAAATTCATGCAGCTAACTGGGTGGTCAAAAACGTAGTCAAAAGAAATAAAGATTTTAGAAAAGAAGCTAGGAGATTTTTACCAAATGTCAGTGCGAACAGAGCTTATATGAAATATGCTCAAAGAATTATAGATAATATATTACATACTGGAAAAACTGAAGGAGTAGATCCTTTAGCTGCTATTCAAAAAATTGGATTAAAGCATCTTCGAGATGACAAATTTAAATTTCTTAAAAAAGGAGAACTATTACCAGACGCAATCAGGAAAGTTTTAGGTTTTCAAAAAGATTTGAAAGGTCAGATTGGTAATACTGGAATGGAAATGGTTTCTGAACTGGTAACCAAAAGACAGTATGATAAAATGGCGAAATATTTATTAGATAATAAATATGCTTTTAAAACAGAAGCCGAAGCTATTTCATACATCACTGGAGCAACTCAAGTATTTAAAATCCCAAGGCTGGGAATGCTTCCAAGTGATATAATAGGTTTATATGTTTCTCCTCAAATGAAAAGAATGTTAGAGGGGGTTGGAGGACCTTTAGATAAACTAATTGACATTGCAATCTGGAGACATGCTTTACAATTTAAAGTCATGACCCAAATGGGTAAGACAGTTTTCTCTCCTCAAACACAAGTACGTAACGTAGAAGCATCTGCTTTATTTCCTATGGTCAACGGTCATATCGGAGGAAGAGCTAGTGTAATTGATTCTATGAAAATAGTTTGGCGAGATATATTTCCTCAACATGGGAAAATGGATGTTAAAAAATTCTATAACGCAGTGGAAAAAGAAGTTCGTTTAGGAACGATGGATGAAAACGTAATCGCTGCTGAGATTCAAGCTGTAGTTAGAGACATTAATAAAGGAGCTATTAATTCAATTGATAAACTCTTTCAACGTTTCCAAGAAACTAATTTTGTTAAAAAAGCAAGTAGAGTATATGCTGGTGGTGATAACATGTGGAAGTGGTATGGCAGACAATGGGCCAAATCTCAACTAGCAGAAATATTTCCAGATAGAAAATCTTTAATGGACTACATGAGATACATGGGACAATACATTAATGAAGATGATTTTTTAACAGGTGCTAAAAAAACAATGGATGATTTATTAGATGATGCTTCAGCATGGGAGATCAAAAATACTTATCCAACGTACAGTAAAGTACCCCAGTTTATTAAAGATATTAGAAAGATTCCTTTCTTTGGAAACTTTGTATCATTCCAGGCTGAAATCCTAAGAACTGGAACTAACATTATGCATTTTGGTTTAAAACAAGCGGCTCATCCTAACCCTAGAATTAGACAGATGGGGCTTCGTAGATTAATGTCTGCTTCTTTAGGGTTCTATGGATATGGTGCTGGGCTATACTATGGGGCACTGTGGCTAACAGGATCAGATGCGGGACAATGGGACGCATATAAAAGATCCTTTGCAGCCAGCTGGGACAGAGCAGCTAATATTATTCCGATAACGGCATGGGATAAGGGTAAAGCTAAAGCAGTAAACTTTTCTTACTTCAGTCCGTATGATGTATTACAAAAACCAATCGAAGCAGCTTTAATGAAAGCTCAGGAACAAAATTTAAATCCACAAGAAACAGAAGACTACGTATTAAGTTTAATGTTTGCAAAAGATGGCCCTATCATGACCTTGATGGACCCATTTATTGCAGAACAAATTGGACTAGAAAAAATTCAAGACATCATGGCGCCAGGATATTTACTGGGAGGTAGAGGAGGTAAAACTACTACAGGATCTAAAGTTTATTCACCTTCAGACAGTTTAAGTGATAAATTTGAAAAATCATATGAACATATATTTAAAGGAATTGAACCAGGAGTATGGACATCAACTAAAAAAGTCTTAAGAGGATTTGATGGTGATGTTAAAAAAGGTGGTCAGCCTGTTAATCTTAAAGATGAATTACTTGCATTGATGGCAGGTATTAGAATCATTGATATTGATATAGCAAACTCTCTTTCATATAAAGCTGGAAGATATAATCAATTACTAAGAGCGGTGGATGATGCCGAAAAAATATATTCAGCTGAAGACTATATAAATAGAGGACCAACAGTCATTGCTCAAGAATATGACGACATGCAACAAGAAGCATTTATAGTCCAAAAAGAAATGTATAATATTATTCAAGATGCAATGCAATTAGATTTAGATGAGTACGACATTAAAAAAATATTAAAAGATGCTCAAATGCCTGCTAAAAAAATAAGAAAATTAATGAACGGAGAATTTGTACCAGCTAATTATTCTAAAGCTAGGTTTAAAAAGAAGGTTAAAATTTTAGAAGATCAAGCCGCACGTATGACTAAAGGCGACCCAGATTTAAAATATTACTTAGATGAAGACTACGCATATCCAAAAGACTTATTAAATGATATTAAATATGAATGGAAAAATAAATCTTTAATTACCAAACCAGTAGAAGAAAAACCAGGACTAATTAAAAAAGGGATTAAAAAAGTATGGGAAAATATAAACCCCCTAAAAGGATTTAAAAACTTTGGAGACATGATGAGTACTAGTGATCAATCTAAAATAGAAACACCACCTTTAGGTAAAACATCAATGCCTCAATTAGTAGCGAATGTACAACAAAAAAATCCAATTAGTAACTTGACAAGGACCGAAGAAGCCTTACTATCTCCAAGTGAAAAAATTATTGCGGCAAGAACTTAATGAAAAAAACACGTAAAGCACAAACTAACTTAACAGCAGACGCACATCTGCGAATCTCATATCATGAAAAGATTTGCGCTGAACGTATGAAAACATTATTCAAAAGGATTGATGAAATGAGTAAAGATGTCAAAGAACTTAAAACTTTCATGAACCGGGGCAAAGGCGCAGGCGCTATTATATTTATTATACTTTCAATCGTAGGTTCTTTATTCTACGTCATTAAAAACTAATCTTACAATACTAGGGGGACCATGCAATTATCCAAACACTTTAAGCTAGAGGAATTTACTAAATCAATGACGGCTACCCGTAAGGGTATAGATAACTCGCCAGGTTCTGGCGATATTAAAAACTTAGAAAACGTATGTTATGAAATACTAGAACCCGTCAGGGCTAAGTTTGATAAGCCAATTACTATTACATCGGGCTACCGCTCCGAAGCGCTTTGCGAGGCGATCGGCAGCAAAAAAACGTCGCAACATGCAAAAGGCCAGGCGGTTGATTTTGAAATAGGTGGTATACCAAACATTAAAGTAGCCTACTGGCTCTCAAATAACGTAGATTTTGATCAATTGATCCTCGAATTTTATAATCCAGATGATCCAGCAGGCGGCTGGGTTCACGTTAGTTATAATGAAAAAGGTTCTAATAGAAAACAGATTCTCACTTTCGATGGTAAACACTATGAAAATGGTTTACCAGAAATGAAGTGGGAAAAAGGCCAAGTCGTTTTCTAAAATTTCACCGCGCCTCGCGCGTATATCCTACTAAATCCATGACCTTAATTCTTCTCCTAAAACTTCTGATGCTATGTTTATTTTTTTACGGAGAGATTTTACGATTTTTTCGTCTACGGTCTCTTCACAAATCAAGTCTACATATGTTACGGATTTTTGTTGTCCAATTCTGTGTGCTCTGTCTTCTGACTGCAGTCTTTTTTCTAGGTCATATCCGTTAGAATAGTAAATAACGGTGTTTGCGGCCGTCAGAGTGATGCCATAGCCGCCCGTAGAAGGCGTTCCAACCATAAACCGACACCTAGGGTCATCCTGAAATTTCTTTATATTAGGCTGTCTCTCATCTTGAGGCGTGAGCCCATAATAGTCAACAATGGACCCCGGACCATATTCTTTAGTTATAGCTTTAATAATAGCGTGAATATCGTATTGATAATGGGCCCAAATAATAGCTTTTCCTTCTGTTTCAGCCAACACGTCCATTAATTCATCTATTCTATTATTAGCAATAAGCTGTGTAGTGCCATCATCTGCGGTAAAATGTCCACATGTGATTTGATGCAATCTCATTAATTGAGTTAGCACATTGACAGTCGTTACTTGTTTACCATTTAAATTAGCAAGAGCTGTTTCTTTCATTTGAAGGTATAATTTATTTTGATCAGGACTTAACTTAATATTCCTTTTCATATATATTTTTTCAGGTAAATCTAAGCAGTCTTCTTTTAATACTCTATATGAGAATCCTTTTAATTGATCAGACAATTCTCCTAGATTTTTAAAGCCAGAAACTACTTGAACCGATCTTCCATGTAAATGCAAAGTCTTCATTTCTGCATACCTATTTCTAAATGCATAATAGGAAGTAAAGTCCAATAACCACGGACTTAAAAAACCACATTGACTATATAAATCTAATGGGTTTTTAGTGACAGGAGAACCTGTCATTATTCTTCTATATTTAGCATCTTCGGATAATTTAAGAATATTTTTAGTTCTTTTAGCGGAAGGAGTTTTAATAGTAGTGCTTTCATCAATAGCCATTAAAGTATTATGACAAGATAAGAATTTTTTAGCAAAGTCTACACCCTTAGTAGTACTAAAAGCTTCAACATTCATAATTAAAATATGAAGTTGTTCTTCTGGTTCAAATAAAGAGTCTAATTTTTCTTGTTGTTTTTTAGTTATATTAGCTTGCCACAATACTGCCATATTTTCAATATGATCTGGTAAGTGAATAGGTATTTCTTGATTATACCAAGTTCCAATAACTCCTTTTGGAGCAACAATTAAAGCCCCATCAACTTTACCTTTATCATAAAGCATAGCTAAATTGTCTATTAGCACTTTTGTTTTACCTGTACCCATTTCCATAAAATAGGCATAAGTTTCTCTGTTCCATGACTTTTCTAATGCGGTCATTTGGTGCGCATACGGTTTTGTTTTAAATTTATATTTCATAATTTTTCTTCTTTCTTACTATTGACATATAGACCATCTTGCACTATATGTCAATACATGAAAGTAGAAAATATTGTTTATGTTATACAAGAAGTTCCTGGTACCAAAGCTGGTAATCCTAAAATTAATATTATGGGTGCAGCTAAATATGGTAGAATAAAATTTTTACTTCCAGAACTTTCTCAAATTATTTTTTCTCCAGGTCCTTTAATTTTTAAATTAAGAAAAGGTTTAAAAGATTTTAAAGAAGGAGATCATTTATTATTAACAGGTGATCCTGCAATAATAGGTGTAGCATGTTCAATAGTTTCTGATATCACTAACGGCAATTACAATCTATTAAAATGGGATAGACAAGAAAGTCAATATTATCCTATTGAAATTAACTTATACGAGAAAGGAGAAATAGATGAGTAGAAGATACATATTAAAAGAAAGATTAAAAGCTACAGAAAAATGGATTGAATATTTTTTAGATGTAGAAAAAAATAGATCAATTTCTAAAAAAGCTCTTAAAGCTCTTAACAGAGACAAACCTTTTTTAGGATTTATTTTTGGAACTATATACCTGCCTACTAGAATTTGGGATTTTATTTCTGATATAATTTGGTGGAATAGATATCGTAAATGTTGCAAGGAAGTAGAGTTTATAAAACAGGAGTTAAAAAATTATGATTGATTTTGAAAAAGACCAAGAAAGTATCTTACATAAAACTGAAAATATTCAATCACTTGCGGATCAAGTTGAAAGATTAGAATCTTTAACTAAGAGACTTGACCTACAAGAAGATAATATAAAGAGTACAAAAAAAGAATTAGAGCATTTATCTGGAGAGGTAATTCCAACTATGATGTCTGAGATGGGTTTGTCCCATCTTAAACTTGTAGATGGATCTTCAGTAGATGTTAAGCCGCATTATAGTGCTAATATTACTATAGCAAACAAAGAATCGGCTTTTAACTGGCTTCGTAACAATGGACTAGGGGACATAATCAAAAATGAGATATCCGTGTCCTTTGGTCGTAACGAAGATAACAAGGCGGCTGATTATGCCGAACTTGCGAGGGGTCAAGGGCTAGAGCCACAACAAAAGTTGAAGGTTGAGCCCATGACTCTTAAAGCGTTAGTCCGTGAGCGTATTGAGGCAGGAAAAGACATGCCAACGGAACTTTTCAACGTATTCGTTGGAAATAAAACAACAATAAAAAGGAAACAATAAACATGAACCAAGTACAAGTAAAAGAAGAAGCAGGTGCTTTGGCTACGAATCTTTTCGAAGCTGATGCAAATGCTGGCTCTCAGAATATAACGCAAGAAGATCTTGCATTACCATTTCTGAAAGTTTTGGGACAATTATCTCCAGAAGTTAATAAACAGAATGCTAAGTTTATTAGCGGTGCAGAACCTGGAATGATTGTTAATAGTGTGACTAAAGAACTTCATGATGGGGCAAAAGGTATAAATGTTATACCAGTCCATTATGAAAGACAATATGTCGAATGGCAGGACAGAGGTACTACGAGTACCGGTGCTCCTGTTGCAATACATAGTGCAGAGAGCGATATTGTGAGTACAACTACTCGCGATAAATCTTGGAAGGATAGATTACCAAATGGTAATTATCTGGAAAATACGGCTAATCACTTTGTAATTCTTATGGGTAAAAATCCATCAACAGCTTTGATTTCCATGAAAGCTACTCAATTAAAAATTAGTAGAAAATGGAATTCAATTATGATGGGTCTTAAGCTTCAAGGTAAGAATGGCATGTTCACACCGCCAACATATAGCCACATTTATAATCTAAAAACTGTTCAAATGTCTAATGACAAAGGAACATGGTTTGGATGGGATGTGTCTAAAGTTGGACCCGTTTCAGATAAAGGTGTTTACGCAATTGCTAAAAATTTTGCTGAGAAAAACAGCAAGGGTTTAGTGAAAGTTAAACATGGATCTGAAGAATCAAAAACAGATTCTCCATATTAATCATCTAACGTAAGTTAGATTCCTAGGATTGGGCGTGGAAGCAAGCGTGGAAACGCCCAAGACAAAACATGAGTATGAAAGTAGTAAATAATGAAATGAGTATAGATAAATTTAAAAATATATTTAAAGGCTTAGAAAGAGCACATGGGTGTACTAAAGTTGGTCCAAGTAATAACAACGGAGAAAAAGTTAAAGGACAATCTTTTGTAGTACGAGAACAAGTTACAGATGAACTTTGGACAAAACATTTACAGGGGACACAAAGTTTAGGAATTATTCCAATCAACGAAGAGAATCAATGTGTATGGGGATGTGTAGATATAGATTCATATGCAGGATTCGATCATAAAAAATTAATAGAAAAAATAAAACAATTTAAACTACCTTTGGTAGTATGTAGATCAAAGAGCGGCGGCGCTCATGTGTTTCTCTTCTCAGAGAAGCCCGTCGACGCAGAAAGAATGAGAGACAAGCTTACAGAAATAAAGACACTACTAGGATACGGCGGATCAGAAGTCTTTCCAAAACAAATCAAATTAAAATCACAAGACGACACCGGAAACTTTTTAAACTTACCATACTTTAATGGTGATAACGGAACAAGATATGCATTTAAAGAAGATGGAGCAGCAGCATCTTTAGAAGAATTTTATGGAATCTATAATAATGTAAAACAACTAGATGTTGGTTCCATAAAAGTACAGAGGCCCCAATCAGAATTTTCTGATGGGCCTCCGTGCATAGAGCTTATGGCAGCAAATGGGGTAGAAGAAGGTGGAAGAGATAATGCATTATTTCATTATACTGTTTATGCTAAAAATAAATGGCCATCAGGTTGGCAAGGGAAAATATCTTTATTTAATGAAAAATATGTTAAGCCACCATATGATGATGCGGGTTTAAATAGAATTATTAAACAACATGAAAAGAAAGATTGGGGTTATAAATGCAATGATATTCCTATGTGTAATCTATGTGATAAAAAATTATGTAGAAGTAGAAAATTAGGAATAGGAGAAGAAATTGTATTTCCTGCACTAACGGATTTACAAAAAATTAAATTAGAAAAACCATATTATTATTTAAATGTAGATGGACAAAGATTACATTTAGAAAATGTAAAATATTTAAAACAACAAAGTTTATTCCAGGAAGCTGTTATGGAACAACTAGATTTTATGGTTCCAACAATTAAACCAAGAGATTGGATAAGTATAATTAATCCATTAATGAAGAATCACGAACCTGTTGAACCACCTGAAGGTGTAGCAACAACAGATCAATTACAAAATCATTTAGAAGAGTTTTGTTTAAATAGACATATAGGTACTGAAATGAGCGATCTTAAACGTGGTGGTGTATGGACTAACGAAGGATATCATCATTTCATATTCAGTAAATTTTATAATCAATTCTTAATCAGACAAAGATGGGATGTAAATTATTCTAGAACTGCACAAATGTTAAAAGAAGTTTGTAATTGTGAGGATAAAAGAATTGGTAAAGATAAAATATCAGTATTTAGAGTAAAACAATTTGATTTAAAAGAAGAAGAGTATTCTCAAAAAGAACTTAAACCGAAAGATGTATT
>Ga0209128_1002541_pt1 | contig 11800 bp, 20 predicted proteins | sample ETNvirnome_6_100_FD_184072 | JGI IMG/M metagenome (GOLD analysis project Ga0209128, IMG submission 184072) | Marine viral communities from the Pacific Ocean - ETNP_6_100 (SPAdes) (version 2) | ecosystem: Environmental > Aquatic > Marine > Oceanic | place: Pacific Ocean | collected 2013-06-19 | reverse complement strand
CGTCCATTCGGCAGGGTGGACAGGGTGGGCTTCCACCTTCAAGCCACGCTCCTTGGCAAGTTTCCCTGCTATGGAGTCCAGTCCCTTCGCTCCTCCGTGTACGACAGTGGAGCCCGGAGGTAGCGCGAAGATGATCTCCCGAACTGGAGCCTCGTCGCTCCAGTTCCGGGAACCGGAAAAGAGAAATCGCTTCCCTTTAGGATTTCTACGCCATCTTGCCACGGTACTTTACTTCCCCACGTACAGACCGCCGAGGACCAGTCCCTTGTTGGACTCCTTCCTTACACCGGCCAGTCTCGTAGCTACATTTCCCTCTTTTTCCCAGATTCCTTTTCCTCTTACCCAGTCAAGCGCAAGCTGTGTTCCAATGGCTACTGCTACTCCGGTAAGGATAGTAGGAACGAGCTTTTTCCAGTTTAGTATCTTGTCGTTTTCATGGATGCTTTGTCCTACAGCGGTTCCCATAACCTGGGCTATGTTCCCGTAAGCGGGGGGAACGGCTTTCCCTCGCGGAGGGCGCTTAGGCTTGTAGCCAATAGGAGCAGGTTTAGCTCTCATCAGTCTAGCAGGACCGCCACCGCTGCTCATTTCTGGAAGGTATCGGTGGTCCCCGCTCACGACATCCCACCCTAAAGGCACTCCTTCCACCGTACACTCGCAGAAATACCACTTTGTGGGTCTAAACGGTGGAGTCCCGACCATGCAATAAATGTGAGTCCACGTACAGTCTCGTGGATAGGGCATTCCCTCGATGTACCGTACTTTCTGGCCTGTAGTCTTCCTCCGCCCTGAAATGACCAGCTTCCAAGGAAGTCTGATGCTCTCGAAAAAAGAGCAGAGCAAGAGGATCTGGTCATCACAATCGCCATGACCATGATTCAGGGTATAAATCGGGTCTTGAAGGCGCTCCCCCGCTTCGTTGACATAATAGATATTTTTGGGAGTTTGCACCCACTTCAAGAGTGCCGCAGCCTGCTTGTCGTACTGGCGAGGCTTTACCTTTGCCTTCTTGATGATCGAAACGGCCTTCTGGACGATTCGAGGATCTCTTCCCCGCATCTCAGAAATCTTTCGGATGACTGCCATTTTCTGCGGATCATCGTATCCTCCCCAGTCGGGAAGATGGTGTACCTTAGCCCCCTTTAGGTCAAGCTCTCTGATCCTAGCTGGGATTTGATCTACAGGTAGTTGGGACACACAGCCTCCGCTCTTGTGAGACTACCCCTTGCGGAGGCTGTCGCCCAACAAGAAGGGTGCTACGAGTTGACCGCTTCCTGGGCGGGGTCCTCGGGTTGGGCCTCTAGTTCCTCGATCTCAGGGATTTCCTGAACGATCTCTTCAATGGCCGCAGGCTCTTCCTGCAGTTCCTCCGAAGAGGAGGGGAACAGCTCCAGTCCCAAGTTTTCCCGGACCTCATTTACAGCCTCCCTCACTACCTCATTAGACTCTGGCGGGGCAACGTAGATTTCCTCCTCATAAGTAATGTAGGGAGGAGTCTTGCTTTCGAGCCCAATAAACTGAGCCTCCACTTGCATGGTAATAACCCTTACATGGGCTTCCACGACATCCTCTGGGTAGTCTTGGGGAATCTGGGATGCCATTCCCTCTATCATGGAGTCCTTCACCTGCTGTAGCATGGCGTATTGAGGGTTTGGGGCTCGGCGCTGGAAGCTGATCTGAATCCAGCCAGGAGGCAGGTCATCCAGTCCATCAGCCTCATAGTACTGGGTGCCTTGTGCGGTAATGCCGGTAAGGGCACATTCATAGTCAAATCCTTCGATACTCATGCTCTTTGTCTCCATTTGGAAGAAATGTCGTAATACTGCGCCATCTCAGGAAGAGTGGCGTGCGAAACTTGGACAATGTTGCCAGCTACTTTTTCAACAAACTCCAGGGAACAACTCTCAACACCTGCATCCCCAAGAACCTTCTTGATTGCTACCTGAAGTGACCCGCAATGGGAAATGCAAGCCAGAGCTTTCCCGTGATCGGGATCCTCTGACAGGGATCGCAAAAGCTCGTTCCTATCCGGCTGTGGTCCCTCTACATCAAAGTTGCTTATCCAAGCAAGGATCAAATCTCTAAAAAGGCTCCACCCAGGACCGCCCATGAAATCAGGAACAGTGGAGGGATAGTGAACGTCCTTCCCTACGATGCTCTTATTAGTACGTCCCAGGACCTCACTGACTTCCCCCTGTCCCACTTCATCTGGAACAATGGAAGGCGAGGGTTTGCGGGGGGCTGGAGAGATTCCATTGGAAGGAACGGAAACGCCGCCAGTAAACCTGGAAAGCAAAGCCATGGCCTTTTCCATTTCCTCCTCGGTCATTTCAAGGGAAACTTTCATTCCACACCTCCCAAGTCAGCTTCGGTGTAGGGCAGGTCTTCAGGGACGAGTTCATTTCCTCTCAACCCTGTCTCAATGGCAGTAGCCATTTCTTCGCTGCATCCAGACTCGGCAAGCCCTCCGTATAGGCTGACGGCGTTGATGTAATGGTAGATTTGGATGTCATCAACGATGGCAGCAATGATGTAGCCCTCCCATTCAGGATCAGGAGCTGTTTCCAGCTTTTCCACGAGCTTGCGAAGAGACTTTCGGGCCTTTTTCTGGTCGATCAACTTGATCCCAGCAGCCTTAGCCCTCTTCAGCGTATCTATTTCCTTAGCTACCACTAAGGGGTGAAGCTCGATCGGTTCTATGGGTTCCATGGGTTCTACAGACTCTGCGGAAAAATCCGCTTCTTCCATCCCTTCCATCCCTTCCATTTCTTCCATCCCAGGGGGAATAAAAGGCACGTCAGGAAGGGGAGGCACGCTCTGGGTACTTGGGACAGGGTGAGAGCCCTGCGGCATGGCCATCATCTGTACTCCCTGGGGAGTTTGAACAGGAACCATGGTCATGTTGGGCAGTTTCCTGCGCCTTTTACCTTCTGCCTCAGGCTGGGGTTGCTTTGCCGTGGCAGCGGCTTTGCCGATCTCTGCAATCGACCCCAACACCTTGGGGATAGCGTCGGCCCATCCTCCTTCTCCTTCTCCTCCCCCACCGAAGATTTTGGAAAGTACTTCGGGGGCATCCATTCCAAGTAGATCAGCTACTCCTCCGATGCCTCCAATGCCCTTGTCCTTTGAAAGCTGCATCATTCGTTCGCCATGCTCTCGGTCTCTTTCCTTGGAAAGTTGCATGTCCTTCATGGCAAGCTCGTGCTGGCGAGCCCTCTCTCTGTCAGATGCTTCTCGGGCCTCTCGCTCCGATTTTTCTCTCTGGAGTTGGCCTTCTCTTTGGGCCTCCTTCTCCATCTTGGCCATTTCCATCATCCGTTCAGCATGATCTCTGTCACGCTGGGCAGACATCTCCATCTGCTTCTGCTGGAGTTGGATCTCCTCCTGGCGTCTAAGCCTCTCTCGGTCCATTTCTTCTCTGCGGCTGGACTCTTTCTTGTCCCAAGATCGTTGCTCTTCTATCCGCTTGGACTCAAGCTCTTGTCGCCACCGCTCCCTTTCGTCTCTTTGTTGCTCCCGCTGGCGCTCCATTTCAAGCTTTTCTCTTTCTACGCGGAGCTGCATGTCTTCCTTCTCTTGCTGGCGGCGGCGCTCCATTTCGGAGTCTCTTCGTTGAGCTTCTAGACGCATCTGCTCTAGCTCAAACTTTCGTTGCTCCTCCATGCGCTTCTGCTCCAACTCCATTCTCTGACGTTCAGATTGCTGGCGTTGATCCCATTCGTCCCGCTCTCTTTGCCTTTGGCGATCAGAGTCTTGACGCTGCCTCTCGAAATACTCTCGATCCTGAACCATGCGATGAGAGTCATTCTCACGAAGTCTCTCAGACTGCTGGCGGGCGGCTTCTTGCTGTTGCTGGAAAACTGTCGTTAGCGTTCCCATTACAACTTTAGACTGCTCTTTTTGAGCAGCCATCTGGTCATTAGACCGGCTGCGGTCTGACTCCATGAGTCGTTCAGTCATCTGCTGAACCGCTTCGGCTCCCTTTGAGGCCATGGCTACTCTTTCTTCAGATCGTAGCTTTTCTTCTTGCCGCAGATTGTCTCTTTCCTCTTCCAGGGTTCCCTGGAGAAGCTCGGTTCTTCGCTCCGCAGACTCTACAGCAGATTCAAACATCCTTCCCATTTCTTCGGCATAAGAGGCCCCCGCTCCGTCCCCCTGGTTGATGATGAATGGGTCCATTCTTCCACCTCCTGCTCCATTCTCTTCTGCCTCTCTGCGTTTCCTCTCCCGCAACCGAGAAAGGTGATCGTGATGCTCAGAGACGTTGATAGTGAACTCCTTTCCAAGCTCCTGCCCCCTGATGTCGATGGGTCGCAGCCTGTACTGAAATCTGTTGTCCCCCTTATTGGGCATCGCGCTGTAAAACTGCCGGATGAAGTCTTCTTCGTTGGCCTCTGCGTCGATAGCTCCAAGGGCTACAGGGACTCCATTCTCCCAGCGCCAAACTCGGTATTGAACAGCACTGGGAAACTGGCTTGCCTGAGCATAGAGTTTGGGACTTGTCATCCTCCCCATCGTCTCTGCGGAGTCTCCGAAAAGATCCACGGACTGACGGTTTCTGCCAAGCAAAGGAGGCTCTACCAGTGTCTGAACATCTGGGTTGTTGAGATCCGCAATATCGGGGTCTTCGTCGTCGTCATACTCCCTGCTCAGGTCCAAAAGATCGTCTTCCTCTTCCTCTTCGCCCTGGATGGAAGCAAGGTCGTCTTCTTCGCGCTGGCCTTCGAGTGACATGGATTCTCCGGGTTTGTAGCACCTCTTTACCTCCTAAAGCCTCGCGGGTCCAGGCATGCGAGAACGATTTACGATATGATATTATCACGGAGGTAAAAAGTGAAGGATTATGCAACACTTATGGTTCGCCACGGCGCTCCTGTTATTCGCAACCCCAAGGGGAAAAAGCAACGCACGACGGGAAAACAAGCCAAATCTCCCCGTCGTCTACACGAGCTAGCGCAAGAGCGGGGATCAAGTACCGGAGATAAAGTTGCTAACCCGAATAGCGTGAAGTCCATACCTGACAGTTGGATTGCTCCTGCGCCTAAAAGACCGTTCCAAAAAGAACCGGAGATAAAAGGAAAACCAGGACCAAAGAAAATGGCGCGGCACAAGACGCGCCGCACCGCTATGTCCATCTCAGTCAGTGAAGAAGAAGAGTTCATGCTTAGAACCCACGCCGCCAAGGAGGGGCTCTCATTCTCCGAGTGGGCGAGGACAGTGATGTTTCAGTCGATGGGAAGAAAGCCTCCTCCTCGCAAAGACTAATCTCTAGCTCTATCTCCTCGATCTTCCACTTTGGGTAATGCTCTCTGGGCAGGAACCCGTGATCCTCAAACAGGGCTTCTTCTGCTTCGCGCTCTTCCCAGACATGCTCGGGAGTCATGTACTCGTAGCAGCAAGGACAGCCCTCATCGCGGTCTTCCCACATCCACTCTTCAGTGGGATCTTCCCAGATGGGATCCCCTTCCGGTCGCCATGCAAGAGCCAGTCGGATTCTGTTTATGGTGAGGGGGTCATGGCTTCGCTGTTCTTCTATTGATCCGGCCATCGGTGACGCCTCCCGTTTACTCCCAGGTACATCTCTCCGTGATTCCAAGCTTCTTCCTTCGAGAAGCACGAACAGTAGCTACTTTCTTCGTCCAGCATGTGATAGCAAACGTCCTGATATCCAGGCCACATTCCTGCGTTAGTCTTGTCATCCCAAACTGGCGGTCCTTCGGTTCGCCGTTCAAAAGCGAGAAGGACTGTTTCTTCAGTCAGCCGGGCCGAGGGGCGTCGGTCTGGATGACACTGAACCGAGATTAGGGTCATATCGTAGGATGTAGCAAACGTGAGGGCCGCTCCACTTCCTGCTCCTGGCGGCTTATAATCACCAACCTCTCCAGCATCTGCCCCAGCAGCCAAAACCGGGCCTTATTCACGTCCCAAAAAATCTGAGAAGCCACAGGTATCCCTTTCCAGATGCTGTCTCCCTCCGGTCGCCATTCAAAAGCGCGACGGATTGTCTGTTTAGTTAGCTTCACGGGACAACCTCCTCTCCTTAGAAAGTCGATAGGCCCATGGATAGTCAGGTCCATGTGTAAGCACCATCAGAAGTTCATACGCTCCAGGGTCGGTGGGATGGTATCTTTTCGTGGACATAGCCAGCCTTTCCAACGCTTCATCCCACCAGGGCTCGAACCATGAATGGTCAGACGCTAGTAGAACCCTAAGAGCTGCATCCCGAAGGTTTTGGGGCACCCTCTTCCAAATGCTGTCTCCCTCCGGTCGCCATTCAAAAGCGCGAAGGATTGCATGTTTAGTTAGGGTCATTTAGCGGCCTCCTCTTCTTCCTCTTCTTGCCACCTTTTCATAATCTCTCGTGCTTCCTCAACGCTGTAAGCGGGCCTCCTACTGTGAATGAAACCGTGGCAGGTTCCACACACTGGAACAAGGTCTGTAAGAGGATCTACGTTCCTTTCCTCAACTGCATCCCCCAAGGGATCAAGATGGTGAACATGGAGCCAGCCTCCTACGTTTCCAGACTTGTTGAACTTATTGGGTCCGAATCTACTCCCGTCCTCTGAACAGTAAGGATAGAGGTTGCAAAACGCTCCGTGGTGAGCAATGCAAGGATTCCTAAGAGAAGGATTCCTCTCTCGCTTGCTTTGTTCAGGGATTACGATTTCTCCCCCTTCCCGCTGGATCTTCGCCACAAGAGCTTCTTGTTCTTTCTTTACTACAAGGCGATGAGTGCAATCCTCGATTTCCCCTTCGGGGTTGATGAGGGTAGGAAGAATCCAAAGTCGGATACGCTTTTCCCCCTTCCGGGGGTTTCCATCAGCATCCTTCCTGGAGCCTACCCAATACCGATGCAGGTGGCCCCTTCTCCAGTGCCGGGGCTGGTCGATATCGAACCCTGGTCTAGAGGTCAGATCCCTTTCTTCCTGCGCCCCTACTTGGTGAAACCTTGCGTTAGAGAGGTAGCGAAGCTTTTCCTTTCTGCGCTTGTTCTTCTTGCTGCTTCTGGAGGAAGGAGTCTTCCCTGAAGCTGCCAAAGCCGCCTCTTGCTTTTCCCTCTCGTCCTTGCCGGAGCTGACTTCTACACTCTTCCTTTCCGAGTTTAGGTAGAACAGGAGACTGAAAGTAAGGCGCAGAATGTCTCGGGTAGCTTCGTCGTAATCACAAGTTTCATACCTGTGCAATGCCCTTTCTTCTTCTGTCCAATGGTCGTTGGCAGGGGTTCCTTGCATGAGGCTATCTATGGCCTTTTCTACCGTACATTCCTCATCGTATTTGTCGAGGTATAGCTGAAAGAAGAACCTCCAGTAATCCCCTCTGTTGAGGCAGTCTTCATTCGGTTCCCAATACTCCAGCTTTTCAGGCCAGCGATCGTCTGGCATTTCTTCATGCCACCTGACAGCCACGAAAGTTACAACCTCCTCGATTTTGCTAACATAGAAGCCTGAATACTTCTGGTTTCCTTCGAGCTGCACGTAGAAACAATCAAAAGGTAGCCTGAGGTCTGAAAAGGTTATTGCTCCAAGGTCGGTATTCTCAAGCATTTCCCCTATCAGGGGAGAAAGGCTAAAGACCTGCTGTCCATAGCGGTCGAACTCATGGCAGCAAACAGACTCACACAGAAGGAACAAGTCTGTACTGGCGTTCCAATGCCAATACGAAGCAACCGCCACAGGGGTACTTTTTGGGGAGTCATCGTAATCCTCCCATTCGTAACTGTAGTCTTCATTCCCTGTAAGAACCCTGACGCCATCTACCCCTTGGCGGCTCCCCGCAACTTTGTTCTCTAAGAAGTAATCGCAGTAATCTGAGGCATAGCCATCACAGACAGCCATTTCTCCAGTGTCTGGATTCAGATCCCACTGGGTGTAAGCTTCGTCGGTTTCATCGCTCTGCAACGAGCGATCTCTTCCAAACTGCCCGCTCCCGTACTGATCCCAGCTTTCAGATTCCCACTCTCCATCCTCGTTCTTCCAGTTTAGGGCTTCCTCCTGAAACCGAGCGGGAAATGCGCTGTTTTCAGTAAAGCTCTCTGCGTTTACCTCGTTGTACGCCATTATCCGGTGACCAGCCCTGGCCGCGTACCGAACCCTGGGAGACATCCGGTCGTAGTGGGGGACTGCGTACTTACTCTTTCTTTCTTTTTTATTCTTCACTGGGATACGCCTCTTTCAAAAGCTCATCATGAGGTCTTGCCTCGACCTCGCAAAAACTGTCATCTTCGCACCTTTCAAAGCACCCCTCGCAGAAGCTGAAACTCTCCACTGGCCTTACCAAGCAGCAAGGGCACCTGTTTTTGTTGCTCTCCTCTACAGCGATAAGAAGCCTCTCAGGGAGAGGAATCTCAAACTTGGAGGGTGCGCCTCCGAAATCACAGCTTTCTTCAACGTCGCTGCAATACCAGTCATCCGTGATCTCTCCATAAACAAGGAAAGGTCCGGTGCTGCCACAAAGAGGGCACCTGTACTTGTTCTTCTCCTTGGGGTCGTACCACATTGACCACCCCTCCTCGCCAATCAGCCTTCTGCGCTTCATTTCCACCTCTCTACGAGTATTTTGCTAAGCTCTTCATCTGCCTTGTCTTGTTCCTCCTTTTCCTTTTCTATCGCCAGGACTCTCGCAGAAAGGCCCGCCAGGGCCATTTGAACCGCCTCTAGCTCCTTGTTGATGATGCACCAGTCTTCATGAGTCATGATCCTCCTCCTCCTCTGCCTCATAAGAAAGGGAGATACGGCGATCTTCAAGGCGGCGGGCACTGTTGGACTCCCGCTTTGCGTCCTCCCGATGTCCCCAGTAGCCAGTCTTTCGGGTGGACCCCTTGTGACCGGCATGCTCAGTCTTTTTAGCTCGATTAGACATTAGCAACCCTCTCCACTACGTTGCAGCAGTTTTCTGCTTCGTCCTCTTCCTTGTACCGCTCGGAACAATCCTCCGAGGGACACTCGTGGTCATAACCACAGAGATCCAGCGCTTTCTCGTCATCTATCTCGCCAAGAGCTTCACACAGGTCTTGGTGATAGGCGAAGTAAGCAAGGACAGTGTTTACTTCTTCTCTGCTGTTCTTCCCGGCCAAACAATCTGATCCCATGTGATCAAAGGCCGCGTTGTCGTTGTTGGAAAACCCGAGAATCTTGTCACAGGTGTGGTAGTAAGTCACCTCGGAGTCGGCTCTCTCATGAGCCCTGTCATAGTACTCTCCATTCTCCGTAGATGGCAGAGAGCCGTCTACCGTGTTTTGTTCTATTACTATGCCTTCAGCGTCTTCCCGAACACTGGCACGGTAGCTTTGATAGCTGTCGTAGCTCATTCTTCTTCTCCTTCTGAGGCGGGTTCCAGACCGTCGAGTTGCCCGAGCGTCTCGATGGCTTCCCACCCTGCCCTCACCATCCCTCCCCCAATGGCCTTGCCATTCTTGTCCAGAAACTGGGATGCCTCCGCATCCGTCAGGGCGAACAACGCCTGCACATCTTCAATTGTAAACCTCGCTGTCACGTCGTTCATCATTTACCTCCCTTCACGCAGTAGTGAACCGTCACCTCGACTACATGCTGCGTGTCCCATACGTCTTTGAGGGCGTTGTCTCGCTCTTGTGAGGTTCGCACCTCTCGGCTGAACTCCAGGCCGCTCTTGCTCCAGCCATTCACGGTCATCACTCGCCTCCCTTTAGTTGGGTGGAAACCACCACCGCTGGGGAAGCCCAAGGACAAGCAGGGCACCCCATGTACCTCGACATGCCTTCTCCTCCCTTGACCAGCCCCTGCTTTACCTTCACCTCCACCTGACAGACTTTCGCCCCACAGTTGGGGCAGGGATGTTCAGTCTCGCTCCATGTAGGTACTCCGATAGCTTCACTATCAGGCAGTCCATAATTTCTAAGGCTCACTACTCACCTCCTTAGAGAACCAGATGTCTATGCACCTATGGTCCTCTCCTCCTACCTCTGTCTTGCCCCCGGACACTGTTGAGTTGTGCCCCCTTCGAGCCATGACAGTAATGATTGCTTGGAGTACGTCTCCGTTCACTTCTCCATTATTCCCCTCTACGGGGACTATTTTTACTAAGTAGGTACTCACTCCTCTCCTTCTTCAATCACGACTGGCTCCTCGCCACCGCCGCACTTGTGATACCACTCACTCTCAGGGTGATAGATACACATGCTTTCTTCTGTCCCGATTTCGGTGGGGGGATCTCTCTCCCACTGGCTACCGGGCTCAATGGTAAGAACGGTGAACATCACCACGCCATGATCTTCTAGGTCCTCGTCTGGTGGCTCATAGAAGATGACTCTCCCGGTTAGCCCCGCAAGGCGTCCACGGGTTTGGATAATGTCACCGATATTGTAGGTTGAAATAGTAGTCATCACTTCACCTCCGTCTTTTTCAAGGCTGCTTCACAGCAGTCTATGGAGTCCCGCAAGGAGTCTTTCCAGTCTTTCGGGGGATCGCTAGATACCGCTTCCTTCATGGAAGCTACTGCGGCCCCAAGAGCCGTTTCCATAGCAGGGGCCGCTGCCATCTTCGCAGCAAGCTGTAGGGATCGGCTCCAGCACTCTTTTTCCGTTTCATACTTGGTGTAGAGTCCTCTGAACTCTCTCATGATTGCTACGACGGCCCCCCTTCCTCCTTCGGGGAGAACGTCACAGATGGCTATGCTGGCCGCTGCGGGACTATCAATCCCAACAGCGGCTCCTCCTACATTTGGAGTCTCAGTAAAGCCCCATACTTCCAGGCGATCTTTAGGAGTCATTTGAGTCCTCCTGCTCCAATGCCAGCAATCTCTCTGACAGGGGGGTGGCTACTTTCTTGAGGACTTCCTCTGGGATGCTCCTAAACTCAGTGGCAGCGAAGTCGATGGTCGCCCACTTATCCATCTTGGCAAAGCTAAGCTCAGCGATGTCCATGATGTCTGGGGAGTACCGTTCCTTCTTGGAAGTCAGAAAGTCTTCGCTTTCAGACAGCTCCTTGCACCTTAGATTGTAGTCAAGCAGTAGGGCTCTCAATCGAGACTCAATGTTGGTCTCCTCCATGGCCCGTTTCTGGATGACCTTCACCATGCTTTGCACAGGAACCGTGCCAGCCTTCCGCAGCTCATACATCCTTTCGTCCTGGGTTCTTCGAGCCGTATGTTCTCCCAGGGATTCAGTAAGCCACTGACAAAGAAGCCCATCCGGTATAGGGGGAAGGCCGAATCTCCCGCATACATCTTGTACGGCATAAGATCCTTGATCGTCCAGGTCCCGGTAAGAGGGGAACAGCCGCTGAGAAGGCTTCTCTGCGTGGATTAGCACCTCTACAGATACAATCTTCGAGCTAGGCCGCCTAAAGACTCGGCACCGACTGATGCTGTGCATTTCCTCACGAAAGGGCCTAGAGGAGCCTGCTGGCTGGGTCAGGAAATGCTGGATGTGCTGCCCCATCTTTTTGACAACAGTGCGGTAGCCCAGCACATTCTCAAACTGGTTGGAGTGGACTGGGTATTCAAAGCTGAGCTTTAGCTCGCTCCAAAACTCTCGTGTTCTTCTCGCGTCTTTGTATCGTATTAGTTGCCATTTACTCACGGTCTAAATCCTCCTTCGTCGTTACAAACATCAAACGCTGTCCTGATCAAGTGATCGTAGTCGCTGCTCATCATTTCATCTTGAACCAGTGTGAGCTTGTCGTCGGGCCATCCCTGCGTCTTAAGGCTTCTCCTCACCCTGCCGATAATGGCAAAGGCATTTCCGTCTTGTCCTACGAGCTTACAGGTTCCTTTCCCGTACTCTTTCACCGTCTCTTCGATGTCCAGCGGCCTTGTAAGCGCA
>Ga0209128_1002533_pt1 | contig 11810 bp, 17 predicted proteins | sample ETNvirnome_6_100_FD_184072 | JGI IMG/M metagenome (GOLD analysis project Ga0209128, IMG submission 184072) | Marine viral communities from the Pacific Ocean - ETNP_6_100 (SPAdes) (version 2) | ecosystem: Environmental > Aquatic > Marine > Oceanic | place: Pacific Ocean | collected 2013-06-19 | reverse complement strand
CTTCAACAATTACTATTACCGCAAAGACAAATAAATATCCAAGCGGAACAGTACGAGAGGACTTTGATGAATCTGTAAATATTTCTGCTATCAATGGGCAGGGAACTGAGTTGCGACACAAGTTTACATTTGTAGATGGGGTAGCAAGCAAAGAAATTACACCAAAGGTTGAAGGAGTTTACACTCTGGGAGATTCTGGCAGAATGGATTTGCAGCTTATTGGTGATAAAGAAATTGATGTTTTAACACCATGAGTAAAAACAAAGATAAGAAAAAAGAAGCTGTTACAATAGACATTATACGCGCCACTATATGGGATGCGCCCGCTATTGCTGATATGTGGCGTGACATGATGGATGAGATTACTGTGCCTGAGACTGAGCTTCCACTTGATGGTAAGGAGTCTGAGAGGTTCCTTGAGAATCTTGTACTAAAGTTTAAGTTGCCTTCGCAGGTTATATTTGTTGCAAAGAGTAACTTTAGGACTATTGGTTTTATAATGGGTTACTTGCATTATTATAATTTCTCAAAGAATTTACTTGGTTATACTGAGTACTTCTTTATTAATAAGAAGTTTCGCTCTAATGGTATCGCCGATGCTCTAATTGATACATTCTATCGTGATTGCGAAGTCAAGGGTGCGATTGCCTCAGACTTTGTAACCACAAGACCAGATATATGGAAAAGAAAAGGATACAAACAGATTATGTCAACATTTAGGCGCAAGAAAGGAGAATAATATGGGTGGAAGCAGTAGTAGTCAGGGAACAACAGAATTACAAACTCAAGTAATTGATTCACCACTAAATAGATTAATCGACCCTACTTCAACTGAGTTATTAAGACTAGCTGGGTTAGATCAGGCTGGAGGTAGAGTACCAATAGCACCTGTATCATTTGATACTAATTTTCTTGGTGCTGAGAATATCTTGCCAAGAGTTGAATTACCTTCACAGGTGCCTGGATTTAATATCCCAGGAGATGTTTCGGCGCCCACACTTACACCTGAGGTTAATCCTTTTAATATTGCGTCAGCACCCGATGCTATGAATTCTCCATTCTTTGCGCCATTACTAAGTGCTGTATTTGATCCTTTGGAGCTTACACCTGGGCGCCAAGCACTGTTACAGCCGACACTCGATATAGCTAGTGGTTTCTCGGCGTTAAGAGGATTAGATTCGCCGACACCTTCGGGGATCTCACAGGTCGTGCTTCCTGAGTTACAAAAGATTAGGGGGGCGGATATTGCTAACTTAGGGAGCTTCTTATTTAAAGATATTGATTCATTGTTACAGGGTCGCAGTCAGACACTCGGTGCAGAATCTGCTAGGTTTGATACTCAAGTTGGGCAGAGAGCTGATACACTTAGAACATTGTCTGATCAATTTGGTACTGAGGTTGGTCAGCGTGGTGACACTCTTAGTGCTCTTGATGCACTCTTTAGAGGTCAAATTGGGCAGCGTGGTACAGATATTGATGCTTTACTTACTGATATTCAGAGAGCTCAATTAGCTACTACTGAACAGGCAGGACGAAAACTTGAAGCTGAGACTACTAGACTTGCTGCAGAGCAAGCAGCTGCTACACAGAGAGCTAACATTCTTGGACAACTACTTGGAACCTCACTACCGCAGATCGTTGCTGGTCAGGGTGGTACTTCGAGTGGTTCTTCATTTAATATCTTATAGGAGATCTAAATATGATTATGCGTAGACAATTTGGGCAAGGGTTTCCTAGGCTGGGTCCTGCGATTATTGAAGCTGGTGGTGATGGGGGAGGTATAGATATACTTGGACAGGGTGGATCACCTCCACCGATTAAGAGAAGTCGATTAGGTAAAGCTCTAAAAATGGCGGCCTTGGCTGCTGTTGGTGGTGCCTTGGGAGCAGGCTCAGCTGCGGCTGGTGCGCCTGCAGCTGGGGGAGCTATTGGGCCTACTACAGCAGGGGGTAGTTTTTTAAGTTCTGGTGCTGGCGGTGCTGCTTTACAAGCTGCTCCTTTAACAGGATTAGCTGGTGCTAAGGCTGCAGGTCGAGAAGCGTTGAGTGAAAGTGGTGGGCTATTAGGCCCTATGCTAGGAGACTTATTAGGGGGTAAAAAAAGTAAACTCCTCGACTTTTTTTAGAGGGAGGAAATAATGGCAGATGCATTTAGAATAACAGATTTAAAGAAGCCTGTGATTAGAGTTGGTGGTGGGGGGCCTGCTGGGAACTTTCAACAGTCGAGTAGAAGTGTTAATCTTACTGGCATACTAGATTTGCTTGGTAAAGGTAAAGAGTTTCTTGAGGAACGCGAAAGACGCAAGCTCCTTGAGGAGAAGTATCCTGGTTTAACTACACAGTCTACAGAAGTTTTACAGAAGCGGGCATTGAATGACAAAAATATAGAGCAAGCACTAGAAATTGGTCGCAAGTTTGGGCCGACAGTTTCTACTCAGCCAAATGCTCTTAAAGAAGTAGATCTTAAAGAGGGTAAAGAAGTAGATCTTAAAGATGGGCTGTATCATTATGAGGACTTACAAATTCCTGGTGCTAGTAGAATTACATTACCAGGTGCTTTGCGATCTCAACCTAGTCCAACATTCGACCCACAACAGCCTGAGTTCGATGATGAAACTCTTAAAGCCTTAATTCGTGTTTATGGTTTAAAAGGCTTTCTTGAAAGAACAACATCTGATCCTCGGTTTGGTAAAGACCAAGTACTAAGTTCGGGCCAAACCCAAGTTCTGGGTGGGAGGCCTGTGTATACTGCACCTACAGTTACGAAGCCCTCTGTTTATAAAGAGAGGTTAGCAGACTTTACAAAGGATAATCCTGGTGCAGAGGTATTCCAGAAAGATTTTCAGGATAAGGGATATTATCAAACTCTTGTTATAGGTGGTAAAAATTATAGATTTCTATTTCCAACTGACCTACTTGACAGAGTTAAAAAATTTAAAGCTGGGAAAAGTGTAGAGGGCCTCACTGGTGAAGCCCTTACTAAAAAAATAGACGCCTTTATAATTAATCAAGGAGTTAAGGTTGGAGAAGCTCCAAAGGCATATGATTTATATGAAGCTATAATGAATAGTGGAGGTAATAGGCCTCCTGCAGGGGATACAAATACATTGACAGACGCAGAGATAGAAGAACGGGACCAACTACGAAGAGAGATAAAAGAAGGAGAGAACAAACTAGCCAAATAGAAAGGATAATAAATGGTAACTCCGACAGAAGAGTTATTAAAAAAGAAGCAGCGACTCAAAGAGTTAAATGCTAAAGAGAAAGCATTTCAAGTTAGTGAACTCGAAGATAAAAAAAGGAGGTTGCGAGCTCTCGATGCCAAAGAACGCGGCGAAGATGTTATATCTGAGCAAGATCGTAGGCGACTAGAACAACTTAATCGTCAAGAGATACAACATGGAAAAAGTATTCTAAAAGATATTGGCACCTCTGCTATACAACCCTATAAGCAGGCGGGTCAAGCCTTTGTTGATACTGCTCGTAGTGGGCAAGAACGCTTGCGACAACCTGGGTTTGGTAATAAAGCTCTCGGTGTTTTAGAGAGTACAATAGCACCTGGGTTCAATGCCCTTAATCAACTAACACAAGGCGTTGTAAAACCAGCTGCATATGGTATCTCACAAGGTTTAGATAAAATAGAAACCTTTGACTCAGGAACAACTGATGGATTTCTTGGTACGACACCTGGGCAGTTTACACAAGAAGCGTTAACTGGTGAACCGCAAGATCCACCTGGGATAGCACCAGATAGTACATTCCGATCTGCACTAGGCATGGTTACTGGCACACCAGAAGAGTTTAGTGAAGCAGCTGGTATTGTATCAGAATTTGTTACTCCTGGTGGTTTAATTAAACAAGCTAATAAGTTACGTGCGATACTACCAGGTACAAAGGTAGCTCCTAAAGGTATACCAGCAAGAGAAGTAATGGATGTATCACCAACCTCTACTAACGCCGCAATTAAAGAAGCTAAAACTATTATAGACCCTAAAACACTTCAACCTTTAAAGATTGACCCTGCTGTTCAAGCTAATCTTGTAAAACAGATTGATCCTCCTGGCACGATTGCGCCATCATTAAAGCCTAGTGTAGTAGAAGATATAGGTAAAGAATCTATTGATCTATTAAAGTCAACTCCAACTAAAGGGCGAATCACAGAACAAATTGCACAAGCAATTGGTAAGGGCGAAATTGAAGCTGATATAATTCCTATAGTACAAGCAAAGTTTGGTCTTAATAGTGCTGAGATGGCTGATCTGTTTAGGTTAACAGCATCTAGTGCGGGCCAAACTTTAAATAGATTAAGTCAAGTTCGTAGGCAATTGAATGCTGCTTTTAAAGATGAGAAAACACAAAAGTTAATTGCGCAGTTCTTTGGTGAATCTAAGTCTGATACTATACTTGATAAGATTGTATATGGTTTTCAGAAGCTGGGTAATCTAAGACGTGGGTTGTTAGTTACCAGATTTGCTACTGCAGTAAGAAACGGCTGGGCACAGCTTGGGCGTGCTGGTGTTGGAGTGTTTGATGAAGTACTGCAAGGTGTAATACGCGGGGCGGTGACCCCTGGGGCTGGTACAACTGAGGCAGTTAATGGTGTTAAGAGTGGATTAGATAATTTTATGGCTTTCTTTCATAAACTTAGTCCTAAGCAGAGAGCACGATTCTCAGAGATAATTGACAATGATATGAATGTTGTACAAAAGGGTCGGCTGTTATTCCAACCTGTGCACGAAGTTACTTTGAGCAATAAACTAGTTACTGTTCTTAATACATTAAACAGAGCACAAGAAGTATTCTTTAGAAAGGCCGCCTTTGAGGGTAAACTCAGATCACTGTTGCGTAGAGCAGGCAAGGACTATGACACAATCTCAGTTGACGCTATCCCACCCTCATTTATAGAACAGTCTGTTAATTATTCTTTAGAAATGACCTTTGCTGCTGCACCTAAAAGTAAGTTTGCAAGACAGTTTATAAATGCGTTTAGGGATATACCCGTGTTCGATACTATAAATCCATTTCCTCGATTTGCGTTTGGTAATGCACTTCCTTTTATTTTGGAGCACTCGCCTCTTGGCTATCTTAAAGCAATGCGACCTGAGACTCTTAGGAAGCTAGCAGCTAATGACCCTGATGATTTTGCTAAGGCTGCATCACGCGCATCATTAGGTACATATATGTTAGCAAAGGCTATTGAGTTACGACAATCTGCTAGCGCTGGTGAGCGTTACTTTGAGATAGAAAGTAATGATAATACCATAATGGATTTGCGACCCTTTGGACCCTTTACTACATATTTGTTTATTGCAGAAGCAATAATGAACCCAGATAGCATTAAATTCTCTGATTGGGCAGAGGTTGTTGCTGGACTAAACAGAGTATCAGGTAATGGCCTTTCTCTAATAGATTCAATTCGCACAGATTCTGCTACTAATACTAAGGACGATCTTGCCGATATTATTGGGCAGTATGTTGCTAGCTTTCTTACGCCAATGAAAAACGTTACTGATATTACACAACAGTTTGATCGTGAAGAAGCTACCCAACGATTCCAACGAGAGCGAAGAATTATAGATCCTATAATTGCAAGGCTACCTGGGATCTCTAAGATGTTACCAGAAAAGCAATCACCTATAACAGCGGCGCGGCAAAAGGTGGAGGCACCTATCTTTACTATGATCACTGGTCTTGGTGTAAAGTTTAAACCTATAGTCCAAAGAGAAATGGATCGCCTTGGAATTGAGTATAGAACTGTATTAAATAAAACTGGTCTACCTATAGCTGATAATATACTTAATGGATTTCAAGGACCAATTGTTGAGCAACTTGCTCTTGAGTTGTTTAAACTACCTGCTTATAAGAATGCACAGCCTGATGTAAAACGTATACTGTTTAGTAAGATGATTACAGCTGGGCGCGATAAAGCAAGAAGGAAGCTCGTTATTGAAGAGCCACAGTTAGCACGTGCAGTAGCATTACAATCTCAAAGTGCAGATAAGCGTTCTATCATAGAAAGAATATCTGGGATCAAACCTGATGACTTTGCGGCTACAGGTCAGATTCCAATAAGCCCAGCTAAACCGCCAGCAGTAATATTCTAAGGAGGATCATGCCAGACACAAATGAAAGAAAAGACATTAGATACATGAGAGAATTTTTTATGTTTGCGATCCTCGCTCTCGTAGCTTGGACCTTGGTGAGCACAGTAGACACAGCCAAGAATGTTGCTGTTATGTCGGCGCAGTTTGCTAACCTAAAAGTAGCTGTTGAAACTGCCACTACAGACCGATACGATAGTAAGGATGCTGATAAAGACTTTAAGAGGTTTGCTGCGATACTTGCTGAGAAAACTAACAATAGATATACTGCTATCGATGCTCAGCGTGACAGGTTAGAGTTAATAACAATGATCAAGGAGCACAAACATTGAAGAAAGAAAACTTGATTAAGCTCTTAATAGCTATTATAATGGGTGTACTAGGTTGGTATGTTAGTGATCAGGCCTCAACTGATTCTGCTCAATGGCGGGCCATAGGTGAGATTAGAAAGCAGATAAATGCAAATTAAAAAGGGTGTAATACTAAATGGTCTTAATATTAAGATGCGCAAGGTCCTTACAAACGCAAATCAAGTGTGGGCTTTGCATGGTAAGGAGCTATGTGTTACTGCTGGTTTGGATGGGGCTCACTCCGCAGGTTCCTTACATTATTATGGGCTTGCTGTGGATCTCAGGACCAGATACTTTAGTGGTGAAGTAAAGACGCAAATAGTGGGCGAACTACAACGAGCTCTCGGTAACAAATACGATGTTGTAGCGCATAGGACTCATATACACTGTGAATACGACCCAAAGGAGGTGATATAATGATGAAAGGTTATAAAACATACATTGCTGCAGGTATAGTTGCGGTGAACGCGGTGCTCACATATCTTGGACATGGCCAGTATACTGAGTTACTCTATGGGCTCGCCGCTGCTCTAGGCTTATCTGGGATTAGAAACGCAATGAAATAATGTACAACAGTTACTTCTACCTTTGTCGTTACTACTTTATAAGGTCTAATAATGATATGGATTTACCTGATTTTATCGTATGGTTTGCTGATAGGGATTGTAGTTTATCTTGCAAGGAAGAACGCAAAGATGAAGGTAGAGGTATCATTTCTCAGAGAAGAAATGTTGAAGATCCTGAGAGCAGCGAATATCGAGAGGAAGGTGAAGAAAAAATATGTTGAATTTTTCAAAGAGACTCGCGGTAGGAACATTAATGCTGACGATATTAATTGGATGCTCCACAATACCAAGAAGTCCTAGTCTAGCATCAATACCAGCAGTGCCAGTGCCTAACTTTGAGTTTGGCTCTTGCACAAGTCCTATAAAGACCCAGGCACCTTGCTTGGACCAACCTAACGCTCAACGCTTTATTGAGTATATGCATAATGTAGAGGTATATATCAAGATGGTTGAGGAACTAAGAAAGTAACCCGCCGATATTTCCAAGAGTTCCCCGCTCACCCAATCAAAGGAGATAAAATGGCTAAGAGATTTACTATTGTATCATTGACAGATATGCATTGTCCATTTGAGGATAAACTCGCTGTAAACGTTGCGTTTAAGTTTTGTGAGCATTTGCAGCCCGACCTTATAGTAACACATGAGTGGATGGATTTTTATGCTCTGAGTCGATTTAATAAAGATCCAAAGAGGATTACATCTTTACAAAGTGAGATTAATGATGTTATAGATTATTATGGGCAGCTCAGGAAGTTATGCCCTAATTCTATTATACTCATGCTAGATTGTAATCATCTTAAAAGACTAAAGAGGTATCTATGGTCTGATGCTACTGCCTTGGAGAGCTTGGACAGTTTAAAGATACCTGAGCTTTTTAAGTTGCGTGATAATAACATTGACTATAGGCAAAACTATATATACAAAAACTTTATATTTAAACATGGGGAACTCGTAAGGAAGTTCTCTTCGTACACAGCGAAGGGTGAGTATGAGAAGGAAGGTATGAGCGGCGCCAGTGGACATACTCATCGGCTCGGCCAGTACTTCGAGACTAAGCGTGGAGGAGCGTACACCTGGATAGAAAGCGGTTGTTTATGTAAGATTGATAATGTAGAGTATATAGAAGGGACTGCCAACTGGCAGCAGGGGGTCAGCTTGGTGAGCTTTGAAAAAGGGAGAAACCACTTCTTTGCTGCCCCCATCCCTATAATTAAGCATGAGATTCATTTTGGAGATATGATCTTCGTATAATGGATTGGATCGCGGGGTTACTAGAGTTAATTGGTAGTTGGCTTATAGGCTACAAGCGTAAGGTTGGCTTTATTGCTAACATTACAGCTAACTTGTTGTGGGTAGTAGCGGCGATACAATTTAAGATGTATGGCTTGTTACTGGTGGTTATCCCAGGCATAACTATTAACCTCCGAAATTACATATTATGGACCAAGGATGAAGGTATTAATAAAACGTGACAACCATACAATTAAGTTCTTCATTGGAGAGCCCCTTAGTGCGGCGAATAAATATGCTAAAAAGCACCTCAAGCTCCAAGAAGATGATACCTATTGTAACGAAGCCGATAACGAGGGCGCCAGCTACATGTACCTAGGTAAAGCTGTCATCTGGGTCCACGAAGAAGCCGCCAACTGTCCCATAAACTTGTATAAAACTCTATTCCATGAGATACTGCATGTATGTTTTCATCTTGATCAGTACTGGGAAGATGATGAGCCCCCAGCTAGGTATGATGCTTGCATTAAATCAGAAGCATCTTTTATAGGTATGGCCGAGTCCCTATTTGGGGAAGTCCTTACTAAAATTGTTAAAAAATATGGAGGTAACTAATGGTAAAATGTAATTGTAGGCGTTGTCAGTTGGCCGCTGTTGCGGCGCAGAATGAACCAACTTGTGATACTTGTGGCTCAGTGTTACTAGACTTCAAGAGTCCTTGTGAATGTTGTGGGACTTGTACTACTTGTGGCTAAGCAGCTTTTGGGTATGGTTGAACTTTATATAGTGGTTTAATTATTTTAATTTATAATACCTCTTCTTACCCTCAATAATTTCATCAACCATCCCAGCATCAGTGAGGGTGAACATCACACGCTTGAACTCCTCGCCATTAAGATAGTATGTATTGCGTTTGAGTAACGCCGAGTGATCCATAAGCCCACCTTTAGCTTTCTTTAGTTGTCTCATAATACGATCATTGTCCTTAGAGCTTGCTGAGTAGGCCGCCCCTCTGTATGCATGGGGCATGAGGTCTTCTACTTTTTGTAATTCGTCAATAGCTCTTTGTATATGTTGTACATCTAGTACTAAATCTTTTTGACTCTTAACATCAAACTCCGCAACCCGAAGTGCCATTGCGACTTTCAAGACATGCTCCCCCTTTCTACCAAAGTAACCACCTAATCGAGGATCAGTTATTGGCGTAGTGCGTAGTTTGTAGTACCAATCTTTGTATAGTTGTTTAGCCAGAGGTGTGATTTTGAAGTTCCCATTAAGGCCCGCTATTCTCTTGAGATCTGTTTGTAGTGCTTGCTTGATTTCTTGCTTCTCCAAACTAAGACCACCATCCATTGCCGCATCTATACACCTTGGAGTTTCGCCCACAATAAATAGTACTCGGCCTATGAACCCACCTTCTATGGTTGTGCCAGGCATGTTATCTTCCATCCAATTAAGAGTAGTGCATGCTAGTATGTTAATACTAATGTTTCTTAGCTTATACTTACCCATGTTTTTGGTCTTATAATCTTTCTTTGCTGGGCAAGAGTATAGTGATGTGAGCATATCAATTTTACCTGTTTGAAGCGCGCCTGCTCCCAGGAATGTAGAGAGCTCGGTGCAGAATATTAGTACGCTATTCTCAACTGCATTAGAACTTAAGTGCTCACAGATAGCCTCAGTTGTCAAGCGCTCAGTCATGAGATCAACTAAGCCGATAGGCTCCATGATCTTCTCAACAGCGTTCTCAGATGCGCTTGACTTGCGGGTGTTTGCAGTCTCGGCTGTTATAAATATATATTGATTAGCAAATGTAGTAAAGTGCCCCCGTTCAAAGTACACTCGCCGACCGAGCATAGAGGACATTACTGATATAGCGCTCCAAAATTGGAATACTTCTGGCGATTCTTGATTATCTGTATAATGGACATAAAGGTCACACCAATTAGTCGGTTCCTTCACATAACCTCCTTGTTATACGATTGAACCATCTGCGGAGGATATAGCTTCTGGTTAATGATATGATAGTAAAGTAACAACCCATAAGTAAGTTCTCCTTGAAAGTAATGTGTACATCAAATGATGGAAGTATTATTAGTTGTGAGCCTAAGGCTACGAAGTAACCTATAATAATATTAGTACAAGATTCTATTATACTATGTTTTTTTGATTGCATTATTGAAAATTTAACTCCCTCGGTTCGCCCGCTAATCCACAGTACCCCATCTTAGCGCCTTTGGCTATCCAACGCCATGCCATACATTGTGATGCTATACAATCAAAAGGATGATAGCTGTCGATCTCAGTTGGTTGTAGTTGTCTGTTTGGACAAACCTTCTTCTTAGCTTTCTTCTCTTCAATGATCATTTTGTATCCTCCATATCAAACCATAATAAGAATAGTAAACAGCACACAGCGTGTGCCAAATGGTTAAGGCCACTCTCTGGGTCTTTGCTTTCATCACGCGAATACCAATCATCCAAGTGGCGCATTGCGGCGTTATAATATCGAGCGTCACCTTGCTTACCAAGCGCTACCTTTTGCCAATTATGATCATCGTACTTCGCCGAGCCATGCATAAGGACTTTTATTACCTCGCGGATTGGCCCCATTGGAAGCAAGTCCCAGCGGAGCTTCTCTTGGTCGTACTTTACTCCTTCTTTGAGTTCTTCTCGCTTAGGGTAAAGTCCACAGATACAATCTTCTATATAATGAGCACAACTTTCACAAGTGTCAATACTATCAGTTTCTTTCATTTCACCTCCTTCATATCTTTCCAATTTTTACCAACTTCTATGTTAACTGGTATTACTAAGTTGCGCCCTTTGATTGTGAGGGGCTTTGTCAAAGTAGTAGTACATATTTCGCTGACAAGTTTAATATTTTCATCTTTACATTGTATTACTAATTCATCATGCACTTGCATTAGAATTTGTGCTTCTCTTGGAAGTTGTCGAGCGATACTAACAGCCCCCATATTAAGATGATCTACCGCGGTGCTTTGTGGGACATGAGCATAGGCTGTGCGAAATAAATCATCACCCCACCACCCATAGAAAGTGCGGCGCCGACCAAGTGGTGTAATCAAAGTTCTGTTCTTCCTCAGCTGTGCAATTACCTGCTCATGCCATTGTTTGATATTAAAGATGGTTTTATACTGCATCAAGAGCCACTCAGCATCCTTAGCTGGTATGTCAGCAATAAAAGCAAACTTGTTCTTACCTATATCATAGTTCCCCGCATGGACACAGGCCTTGGCTCTGTTGCGCTCTATAGTACCCTTACCACACTCACTCATAGGTTTTTTGTAGAGCCAACTCGCTACCATAGCATGTATATCATCACCATCCTCAAACACCTTGATCATTCGTGGGTCCTCGCTTAGGTAAGCTACTATACGAGCTTCAACCTGAGACAAGTCGGGGGCCACTAACGAATGACCAGGGTCGGCAACAATGATGTCGCGGATATTCTCTCTTTTATCTTTGGGCATACCCATTAGTGGGAGACCAGTTTTGCGTATATTCTTGCTACAGCCGATGCGCCCTGTTACTGCGGCAGTTG
>Ga0209128_1002530_pt1 | contig 11821 bp, 19 predicted proteins | sample ETNvirnome_6_100_FD_184072 | JGI IMG/M metagenome (GOLD analysis project Ga0209128, IMG submission 184072) | Marine viral communities from the Pacific Ocean - ETNP_6_100 (SPAdes) (version 2) | ecosystem: Environmental > Aquatic > Marine > Oceanic | place: Pacific Ocean | collected 2013-06-19 | reverse complement strand
TATCAAGTTATGGTCTACAAGTCAAGGTTTTTTTAAACTTTTTTAAATTGTTTTTTGTGCCGCTTTTTGTTTGCTTTTCTTTTTATTGGGTTTTGGGTAGCTGGCGATTTCTTTTTCATTGCCATTTCCATCTATCGCAAAGACTACTCCGAAAATGTCTTTCGCGGTAAGTGTTGCGTATTTAAACGCATTGTCTTTGCCCAACTTGGTGCTGTATGCACTTTGATATTCGCCTTTGGCGTTTTTAACAAGATACCTAATAATGGTTTTCATTTTTTATTTTATTGAAGTGTGGGGAGGTTTTACCCTCCCCACTTATTGTGTCTCTGAACTATCTAATTAAGAATACTTGATAAGAACATCGTGAATCGCATGACGCGAGCGTTGGTCTAAAATTCGACCACTTGAGTCGCTTGGCAATTCACCAACCAATGCTTCAAAGTCTGCTCCAAGAACATCTGCCATACATTTCACTTTTCTGTAAATGCCAATTTCCTTGTATTTTAATATCGCCCAAAGAGTGTCAATCTCTGAACCACTTGCCTTGTTAATGCTTTCGTCGAAAGCGTCAAGATTTAGTTTTTCTGCTTCTATTGAAGTGTCCATAGTTATTTTGTTTTTTAATAATTTTTAGTCTGTAATTGAAATCTCATCCCCAACAATAACTCTGGAACGAGATAACGCTTCTGTATTATATTCGACCTCAAATCCCAATTCTTCAACAATATCTATAATTTCTTGTGAAGTTAAAGTCGTGCCTTTCATGCGAGACTGAATTTGCTTAACCGTAGGCTCTGCATTTTCCTCATGCTTATTCTCAATATAGTTGCGAATAGACAAGCGAGTCGCGTCATTTTCGTAGGAGTCATCGTAGTCAACGCCAGTTTTCACAAACAAAGATTGCGATTCCTCGTAGTCCTCATCCTCGTCGTAGCCCTCATCAAAAAAGTCTCCTGTCGAGTCATAAAACGGTTGCTTGAGTTGCTTCCTCTCGGTGATTTCACCAACTACGCTATACTTGCATACCCTCAATTTCTGAAAGTCACAATCGTCGGGAACGCTAACAGCATCCTCTGGATTAAATTTGACAATCATCAATTTGCCATCTGAACCTCCCCAACTATCTGCATATTCGTATGAACCGATATGAAAACCGTATGAACAATGATTGTCTTTACAATCGTCTACGCTGCGACGAGGCATCTCATGGGACTGTCCAACGCTATTGTTGAACTTGCCAGTATATCTGTCGTGATAACTGTCTCCGACTCCCTTATAGCCAATCACCAATCCTTCTTCGTCAATCGGCATATTGCGCTTTGACAAAAATGTGTAAAGTTGATCTACCGAATTTTTCGATGGATTCTTCAAGAGGTTCTTGAGGAAGTTGATAAAAGAATCTTTATCAGTTAAGCCGCTTTTCATCAATTCAAGCAACTTGTCAACAACAACTCCATTGAGCTTTTCCTCACCGTAGAAAACCTCACCGTCTTTAATGGAAATGTCTCCATCGGTGTAATCCTCTACTTGTTTTTCAAGGTCGAGATAAGTCTCTATCTCGTCATATCGACCTTCCAATAAGCACTTGCGTACTTCGTAGTAGTTGGCATCGTCATTGCGAACTGTAACAGGCTTGCCATCTACAAATAGCGTGACTGCATTTTCGCCTAATATGTACGGTATCTTGTTCATGTCGTGTATTATACTATGTTTTTGTTTTCAAGTCAAGCGTCTTTTTTCTTTTTCGCTTGTAAAAATATATTGTTTCGCTCTGTATGTTCGTCTACAATTTTAATGTAATCAACTATGGCTTTTGCCATATCCTCATCAAAACTCCATCTGTAACAACTAACATGATTAATCATTGGATAAAGTCTGCTCATTCTTTGACGATAAGAGATGATATTATAATCTGACTTTGGAAGTTTAATGTCAAAGATTTTTTGCTTGTCATCATTCTTGAGAAAATTATTATAAAATATTAAAAAATCTTCATACTTCTTTCGTAGTGAGTTTTTTACTTTTTCAAATTTAATCAACTTGCTCAAGCGGTGTTTTTCTGGAAGTTGCTTTGTGATATAGTTGCCCAACTTTGAGTCTTGTTCTACATTGTCAAGCATTTTATCTCTTTTCTCCAACTCAAATATATTAGAGAGTGCTTGTAGCGCATCCTGTCCTTTTTGGCCTTTAAAATGCTCTTGCACAAATGTCTTAAAATAATCGTCGAACCTAGTCCATTTAGACTTATTGAGTTTTTCAATATCTCTAAACCTAAATCCATGAACCTTGATTTTGTCTTTATCTTTTTTGTTTTTATTGATATAGTTCAAGGCATTTTGAATTTCACTATTTGTCATTCTCAACTCTGAATGATTATTTGGTTTTTCCATGAAACAATATCTCCACAATGGAGCATAAATGCCCGAATCTTTTTGTGGATCTATGTTGTCTGCATCTTGCCAATACTGACTGTCTCCGCTACCAGTATCGCTATTTTTATGCTCAAACACAAATGCACCGATATGAGAACGAGTTACGCCTTGTGAGTTGCCTGTCGCTTTATTGACTATTGCCTTGGGAATATTTGACAACTTCTTTACTCTGTCCTTGGCAAGATGTTGCCAATTATTATGGTCGTAAAAAGTTTTGCGTGTTTTCTTTGTGTCAAAGTCTATAAAGTAAACATACTTCAAATCAGAATCTTCATTGAACAAATGTCTGATTCTTGCGGTCAAGCCAGAATTGTTCGCAACATCTGATTCAACTAACAAAGTATTTTCTTGACAAAAGATTTGTCGTTCTTTGTTTGGCTTGAGCTTGCCTATTGAATTTAACTCGTATTTTCGTATGTTTACATGAGGATTTGCCCAATTATTCAATGCGCTAGGAGTATCGAATCTCGCGTCATCTACCTTGAGTCCCTTGAAGGTAAAACAGTCTTTGAGAACATCTCGCAAACTATGGTCAAAAGTATTATAAATAGTATTGTAATTAACTTTTGCTTCCCAAAGGTCGCCAGAGTTCTTTAATTTTTCTGATGCAACTTTCTGTAATGCTTTGATAACAGATTTTGCCTTGTCCTTAATCGTAGCTTGGGTCTTGCGAGTATATTCCAATGCTTCTCGACTAGGAGCAATAGACAACTCACCAATGTCAAACTCAATATGAAGTTCGCTATGCTCCAGTATGCTTGTTTGGTGTTCGTTTATATTTTTGACTGCACTTGTGTCGATTGGATAACCAATGTTGCCCATAATCGCTATTGCCCTATTTGAGCTACGAGCGTGATAACCGTATGAGGTTGTTTGTTCTGCTTTAACTAAATACCAATCGTCGCCTTCAAGAATTTTCTCAAATTCTTTGATTTGGCCATCGTGACCAGTTACCTTGGGCTTAACTTTAAAATATTTAAACAACTTTAAAGCCTCATGCTGGAAACTGCTAATATCTTCGTCTGCGACTGCAATCTTGATTTCGATGCCGCTTTTTTCCTTGGACTTGGTTTCGTCCATCTTGATAATTTTGCCTTGGCTAGTCTCATCAATTTGAGCGACATAGGTTGTCTTTATGCCTTTGTGAAATGAAGTTACGGTAAAGGAATCACCGTATGCAAATCCGCTTTTGCAACCTATTCCGAGTTGTCCAGTAAACGCATTACTTTGTCGTTTAGTAGATTTACAATAGCGAACATAAATATTACAAACATCGTCGTGAGAAAGGCCATTCCCATAATCACGAACAGTAAAATGTGGATTAAAGCGAGTAGGCAAATTGACAAGAATCGGAAGATTCGGTTTATCAATCTCTTTATGTGCGTCAACTGCATTTGTCGTGTATTCTCTGACTACTGCCAGTATTTTGTTTGAGTAAATTTGGTTACGCAATAAGTCAATTACGAATCCAATATCTTCTTGGTCAATCCCAAACTCTGCTTCGTCAAAGTCATGGGAACGAACCAACCTATGTGTCTTTTGTTCTGCAATCATGCCGATAATTATACTGTATTTTTAGTTGTGTGTCAAGAGTTTTTTTAAATTTAAAAAAAGTTTTTTCTACAATAATTTACACTAATTTAGCTATTAATTTCGTGCCTTCTTCTGTAATTTTGCGTTGTCCATCTATCTCAATTAGGTTTCTTTTAATGAGATACATTTCATGGTCGCGTTGTAATGCGGTTCTGCTCATTCCTGTCTTTGCGCTCAACATATTCAATGAACATGAACCCTTGTATTTTAAAATTTTGAGAATCTCTTTTTCCACATTTGTTAAGCCCAATGGATTGATACCAACATCATCCTTGAGTTTGGCAAAATCCTTGGAATCAAAGTATTCCTTCCTTTCTTTCTTGCAATAAGGTATGATATGATTGGTTGCGTGTTGAACCACACTTCTCGCGTTTCCTCTGGAGATTTTTGCGATTTGAGATAATGCCTCTGGCTCAAAATCAATGTCAGGACAGTTGAGCTTAACTATCTCCCCCAATTCCTCTTGAGAGTAAGGCTCAAAGTCAACCGTGACCAATCTATCCCTCAATGGGGGAAATACTTTATCACTTTCGGTAGTAGCGAAAAAGAAAGATTGTTTCTTAAAGTTAAATGTAAAAACTTGGTCATTATAATTAAAGTCCTTGAGATGATCTTTTTCTGTATTGAAGATTGTCAAGAACGCATTGGTCAATCCCTTGGGGAGTTCATGCGCTTCGTCGAACAAGACCGTAACCTCGTTGTCGTAAATGAGAGGCAAGAATACTTGCTCGAAAAAATCGTCCACTCTCTTTAGAGTAGAGCAGTTGATTTCCAAGAATGGGCGACGAGAACCGTCTGTATTCTTAATTTCCTTTGCGAGTTGTTTTGCAAATTCTGTTTTGCCTAGTCCTTTTGCTCCAACGAAAAAGAGAAAAGGCATTTTTTGCGTAGCGTCACAAGATTCTTTGTAGAACTGCAACTTCTTTTTAAGAGATTTTTGACCAACAAGTGTTTCAAACATAAGAGTAGTATAGCAAAAGGTTATCTGGTTGTCAAGTATTAATCTTCAAAAGATGTTAAAGAATATTCTACCCTCGTAGATTCTTCTTTTTCTTCTTTGATTTTTTTGATTTTAGGGGCAGCAACTTCGATTCCCATATCTCGCAACCAAACTCTGCCTACTGGTATAACGGCATTGTCGCTTGCAAGATACTTCTTTAGTGTTCCTAGAGAAACACGCACAAGCGAAGTCGCTCCCTTGGTTCTTCCGCTGCCTGTCTTGCGCGGCTTACCGTTTTTGTTTTTAGTCTCTTTGCTCATGTCGGGGAACATTATAGTCTAGTCTTAATAACAAGTCAAGGTTTTTTTAAAACTTTTTTAAACCTCTTTATAGTGAGACTTTTGGTGCATTGCATGAGTATTTTAATGCAACCTTGCGCTTGCGTCCTCGTCTGCTTTTCATTTTAGAATCTTGTGTGCGTATAATGGAACATATAAAGTCTATCGCATTTTCGCCATTAAATGTACCAACCTCATTTTCGAGGCTTTTCAACCAACTTGGACTGTAAACAAATTCTGGCAATCCTTCCTTGAATTGAATCTTGCACCTGTCAACTCTGTCGTGACCTCTAACAGAATATTCTCGTAACCAACTTTTGTGTAAATCTTTATTTAAATTTTTAAATACAAATGTCGCAGAAAGTTTTACGAGGTTATCTGCACGGTTATCTAGGTGATTTACTTTTCCCATACGAAGTGTTTGCAGTTCTTTTTAATTTCTGACAATTCAACCATTGTTAATAGGTCGTTTCTCCCTGCTCGTCGATATGTCTTGTATTGTGCTTGTGATGAATATTTGACTGACTTACCCATGACAACTACATTTTCAACATATTTAATCAAGGAATCTTTTTCAACTATCGTGAAATTGTCTTGCGTCTCAAATGCAATGCGATCCGCATCTCCATATAGCCAACCAGTATTGCCTCTTACGTTTTGGAACTCAATCCATATCCAATCGTCTTGAGCTTGAGAATTGCTTCTGCTGGTCTTTTTTCTAGCTTTAATATCAACTGACCAAGTTCCTGTTTCATCGGTAACATACTTGTCGATATGCTTATGTATATTCTCTCTACGCTTGGCATTTTTAATTTCTAAACTTTTTGATTCAGCTATCTGGTCGAAAAGTTGCTCTGCTCCGAGTCCTGTCTGGATACATTCTCCAGTCTTATCGTATTTATTTTTTTGTATAGTTAAGTTTTGTTCGGTCATTTTAAATTTTTATTTTTCGGGTCTTGCTCTATATTTGGCTCTTTGTCGTTCATATTTGAAACTTTTTGATTCATATTTGGCTCTTTGTCGTTCATATTTGAGCTATTTTTTTTTGAGGTTTGCTATTTTAATTCCGTTATCCTCCATCCATTGTTCATATTGTTCGACTATAATCTTGCCGTGCTTTCTGTCAATACCGTATTCGTGCCAATCTTTATGAAGCCAGTCATCATTCTTTTCACCAAAACAACGAAGTAGTCTCATGCAGATTTCCTTCCATGAAAGTTTTTCAAATTCTGTTTGATATGATTGTTTCATTCGTATGAAGAAGGAACATCTCCACGCCTTATTCTATCTTGAGCGTCTCTATATTCCATTGGTTCCCAAGGGTCTGCCTCGCCAATTTCGATAAATCTTAACAAATGCCAAAGTTTATCCATATTTTTTTCTTCGTTTATTAAATCCATAGGGCTTTTATCGTCCAGAAATTCTCTTGGTTCTGCCAACCAAGAACCTACTTGAGAATCCTCTTGTAAAAATCCAACTTCGCATACTTCATTCACTAGGTTTACGAATGGTATCACTTGTTCTTGATGTAGTTTTATTTGCCTTCTCATCACATTTCTCACAAAGAACAAGTAGCTTACCATCAACTTGTCGCCATGTCAAGTCTATTTCGGCGAAAGCTTTCTTACACTTGAGGCATGAACTCATTTATTATTCGTAAAGGCATAATCCTCTGTCGAGCATTTTGTTGTTGAGCCAATCTCTTATTGCTTGGTATTCTTTTTTATTGCCATGCTTGATAGATTGGCGAAGATGGTCGTCGAGGTCGCAAAGTAAATTATGCCAACGCGCACCTTGTGATGCGTCTTTATAGTCGGATTCTTCTTCTGGCAAGTGAAATTCAAGAATCGCTTTCATTTGTTTTTGTTATTTGTTTTACTAAACTAAATATTGAACGCATTTCGGGTCTTGGCCCATGCCATCCCGCGCAATTTCTTTTTAAAATATCTTTAAATATTTCAATGTCCTTTTCGCTGATACGGACGGTTCTCTCTGTGATATTATTTTCTAAATGTTTATATTTATTTTCTATTTGTTCTTCTAAATCTATGGTTGCTCCAATAGGCATAATTAGCTTTTATTTACACTTATTTACTATATGTAAGTTTTATATTATGTAAGTCTTTAAGCTTCAAAGAGTTACGAAAAAAAAAGTTTTTTTACTGTAAGTCTTTAATAATCAAAGAGTTGCAATCTTAAATATCTTCATAAAGCTCCAAAGCCTTTGGGTCGAAGTCGAGGCGGCCAGATTTTTCGTATGCCATCCTTCTTAATTCAAGGGGAAGCGTGTGCTGCTTTCTCGCCCAATTTGTTAATTTAAGAAAAGTTCTTTCGACTCCAGCAAAGAAGCGATACTTAAAGCATTTTCTGTATTCATTAAATATTTCCTGTTCTGTGTTCCACATTTTGTCTATGGAGTCTTTTTTTGCTTTTGTTGTTTCGAGCTTGCAACTGATAAGTTCTTTCTTGTCTAGCTTGCCTTTATTAAATGTGAAACCAAATTCAAACCACCATTCGTTTTCTTTTTTATCTTTAATTGTATCATAGAAAACTACCACCACGGTATTATCTAGCTTTCTCCATGTCTCTACGCCGCCTCCCATATCCACAGACCTTTCAAGTTTGTAAAGTCTTTGTGCGTATACCTTGTATCGAGACAAGGTATTGTCTAGGTTCTTGGTTTGAAAGGTGTGGTTTCCTTTTAAGAGTTTTTCTTGTTTTTTATCCAATAGTCCTCTCAAGTAGGATTTTGGCACTATGATATTGTCGAACATTCCCATTTTATTTAATTTTATAGTTTATTCCGCATCCATCTGCGGAAGTCGTCATCGTGTCTACTACGATTAATGTAGCTTTCTCTGATAAGGTGTATTCTTTTTCTAGCATTTTGTCTACTTCGGTTAGTGCTTCGTATTCGTTTCCAGTAACAATAATACGACATACGCAAGTTACTGTTGATTTTTTAATCATTTACTGATTATGTTATGAGCCTTATTACTTCTTTGTTGTCTCTATTTTCATCATCCCAAGATTTATGGCTGATTACTTCGCCAAATGCAACTTCATAGCATCGGCAAACCAAAACCTCATTGTCGGTTGATGATATTTTTTCGATAAGTTTTTTTCTCAATTCCTCAAAGGGAATTTTTTTCTGTTTTCTGCGTTTACTCATAATCTCTAAATCCGATTGCGTATGGAAAGCGCGGCACTCCGTCAGGGGTATATTGAAAAAATTTGACTGTTGCTAATTTGCCAATATAATTTTTTTTATTTTTTAATATTTCTTCCAAGTATTCAAATGTTCCTTTGATGTTGGAGTGGAATACGCTTCCGTCTTTATTTTTGCACACAAGATGTTTTGCAGTTCCAGTTCTGTTTCCTGCTCCTTCTTCTATGTCAATAACTTCAAATTCTTCATCCATAAACTCTTTGCGTTTAAGAAGGTTCTTTGAGCGTTTATTTTCGTATGGAGATTCAGTTGCTCGTACCATTTGCCCCTCAAAGCCATCGTCCAAGTATTTGCCATAGTAATCATCAAGATGCTCTTTATCTTCCGCTTCAAATGTTGGCACAACTTTAATATGGTCATATTTATCATGGAACCACATGATTATTTCATTGAATCTGTCCGCAAACGGATCGTTTTGCCTAAAGATAACATTGTCATCAACCGAAACCATATCCTTAACAAGTTCCGTAGTTCCGCTAATTGACGCTACAACTGGCGCGTCGTAAATCCAATATTCAATAATGTCTTTGGATTCTTCGCATCGCTCCGCAAACTCTTGTTGTTTCTTCTCGAAAGAAGTATCTGTGTCGCTTTTGCCACGAACGGGTGTTTGCTTGCGAACCAAGCTGGTTATTTTATTAAAGTTGTCTCGCAAATCGTGATTGTATAGCTCGCCGTCAAGGATAGCGTAAGGATTCTTCTTAAAGAAATCTTTAAGAGACTCTAAAATATGCGGAATTGAGTCGATTTGTTTTCCGTTTCGGGTAAATGCTTCAATTCCGTTGTCTGTTTTTTGCACTATACAACGAATCCCGTCCAACTTGGGCTGTGTGATAACTGGGTATTTTAGGTCTTTTTCGCGGTCATCGAATTTATCTGCAAGCATGGGTTTGAAAAATCTTTTTTCGCCGTTTGCTGCTTTTATTGATTCAAAGTATTCGCCGCCTTTTTTCTTTTCCCATTTTGCCTTGGCTTCGGCAACAGCCTGTTCTTCAGCGGTTGTCTCATTGCTTCTGCCGACATTTTTCGGAGAAGTTACCGTGGGCTTGTTGACCACAATCTTTCCGTCAATCGTGCCTTGCTCGCTCCAGAATTTATTGCCATCGGCTATTACTGACCATTGGCGAATTTTTCCAGTAGTGTCTTTTTTGTACAGAGTAGGTAGTTCGTTACGCATACAAATAATATAGTATCACAAGCCGTTTGCTCTGTCAAGCATTTATCTTCCGTAGATTTGATTATATTGTCCTTGGGGAGCCTTTTTCTCCTTTGGGGCTTCGGGTAGCTTTTCCTTTTCCTCGGAAACCTGTGTTTTTAGAGGTTTATTAACTTCTTTTTTTGGTGCAACTATCTTTTTGGTTTTCCAAGCGGCGCGAACCATTGGCTCTTTATTTAAAATTTTTAAAATTGCTTTGTCTTTTGCTTTTACCTCGCATTCCCATTTAATAGTAAGCGGAATGCCGTCTGTGTTATTAAATTCTGGTATTTCTGAATCTAGGTAATCAGCGTGGCTTCTTTTTTCGCTTGGTTTGTCGGATTTTCCAATGCTCCAATGAAAAACAGGAGAAACTCCCCATGTGTGGTAAAAAGCTTGAATGTTTTGTTCTTCTGTAACTTCTTGGCCATTTATTTGGCTTGGATTGCACTTATTGTGGAGATTGTCGTATGTTAGCGGAAACGAATGACTGTATGTTTCCCTTGTGTAAATATGAAAATATTTAAAAAGATTCATACAATTCCAACAACCTTTATCTTCGTTTTCTATTACAAGGCGTTTTTTAACTCCGTCATTAGTTTTTTGAAACGCTTGCCAGAATCTATCCACAATCTTTTTAAGGTTAATGTCTGTCGGGTCTTTTGTGCTTACGCTTGGATGTATATTAATTGGGCAGCCGTAGCTTTGTGGCATATTCATTTGATCTAAAACCCACGCATGAAAATTTAACTCTTTGATTGTTTTTTCGGCAACTTCTGGTTTTTCGCTTGCAAGCACATTAAATTGGTCTGGATGGATTGATATACTTATGTCCAAGTCTTTTGCGGTTTGGCCAGCATCGGCTAATTCGGCCTTTATTTCTTTGATATGTGTTAGCTTGTCAAGCGAAATATCTAGCGAAGGGTCTGTTACAAGGGGAAATAGCTTACTGCTTAATCTGTAATGGCTTATCTTATTAAAGGAGCAATGCTTAATTGTTTGCGTGGTAAGTTTTACATTATGTAAAATTCTATCACTCAAATCACTCAAAGCCTCTTCTCGGCTTTTTTGCTTGGATAGATCGTTAAAACGCTTGCGCGTCATTGTTCTGAGCGCGAAAGATTTATCGAAGTCTTTGAGAACTTCGCTGATACAAACTAGGCCATAAGTAATACTCACGCAAGTATATTACAGCAAATTTTTGGATTTGGCAAGAAAATTATTCGCCGTCTGGCAAATCAATTTTATCTTGTTCCTCTGCGGGAGGGTTAGTCGGAGCAGGTTGATTTGCTTCTTGCTGTGCTTTTAGCTCGGCTTCTGCCTTCTCGAAGTCCTCTTTCATTTTGACGAGTTCTTCTTCGCTTGCGTTATCAACCGCGTCCTTGGCTCTGCGTGTTGCTTCATTAGATAATATTTGAACTACCTGCGCAAAGGGAATATTGTTTAAGACATTGTTTGCGATCTTGACTTCCAGTTGTTTTGCTTCGTCGATTGTCATTTTGATATATTATATATTATAATTTTAAAAAATCTACTATTTATTCCAGTTTTTTATTTCGTATCCCGCTCTCAAAACTGACTTTAGAACCCCCTTATTCCAATCGTCAATGTACGCAAGCCCCTGAGTAAACCCTTGGCTTCGGTAATATTTTTTAAGCTCCTGTATCCACGCTAATGATAGTCCTTTATTTAGTTTTTTAAACAAATATTTTTTATCCACCAGCCATTTTGACTGATATATTTGATGTTTTTTAAGTTTGAGGGCTTCTGCCGTTTTTTTATTTTGCCAAGCCCAGCCAATAAAATCATGATTTTCGGTTAAGATGTTAATGTCGTTTCCGTCATTAATAAATTTAAAAATATCGCTCTGGTCTAAGTATTCATTCCAAGGAACCTGTTGGTTGTATACTGTTAAAAGATTCCATAAAGGTAGGCATCTATGGAGATAATCTTCCGTACGCTTTGTGAGGGTGTGCCAAGATACATTATTTGGCATTTTCGCGTTCAAAATTGGACTTTGTAAGTCCAGACTAATATAGATTCTTTCGTCATTTGATTGCATAAACAAATGAATTTGCGTGTTGTAGCTCAAAG
>Ga0209128_1002528_pt1 | contig 11829 bp, 3 predicted proteins | sample ETNvirnome_6_100_FD_184072 | JGI IMG/M metagenome (GOLD analysis project Ga0209128, IMG submission 184072) | Marine viral communities from the Pacific Ocean - ETNP_6_100 (SPAdes) (version 2) | ecosystem: Environmental > Aquatic > Marine > Oceanic | place: Pacific Ocean | collected 2013-06-19 | reverse complement strand
GCAGTATATGAAGAGGAGTGATATTCGCCGCCTTGCTTGCCCCAGGCAGTTGCTTTTGCACGGTTGGTCCAGTTCGAACCATCGATAGCATCTTTTGTTTTGTCAGTATAACCCTCCATATCCAGTCCGGTGCCTTCCTCCCAAGATTGTGATACAGCCAAAACATTAACAGTAAAATTCTCAGGCACCTGCTCAGAGTGTCTAGCATTAAACATTCTCAAATAAAAGCTCACGCTTCCAGAACTAGGGATGGTTCCTGCTGCTCGGTCTGACGACATTGTACTCACTGGGAATCTCACCAGCACTCTTGAAAGTTCAGCCGAGCTAGTCGTCTGCTGGCCATAAATCGAAAACACCTCTAGTATGTCCGCGGCTCCCATATTGGAGCCCGTGGCACGAGTAGATAAATCTACTCCGTAAGCATTTGTAATTGTGTTGTCTTGGTCTGCATAATATTTTTTAATGGCCATTATTTAATAGTCCCCACAATATCTATATTCGGGTATTTTAATTCGTAAACGACGTTTTCAGGTGCGTATAAAATTCTACCGTCGGCCGAAATATAGTTGTTTAGGTTCAGTATCGTTGATGAGTAATTTCCGCTCGATCGGTTTGTTAACTTAACATTTGTAACATCAACTATCTCTTCTAGGTTGTTTAGCCTATCATAAATTTTAGTTATATATATCGGCTGCCCAATATCCATTTTTTCTCTGAACATCTCTTCTATTTCTAATATTGCAACGTTTAAGGCCTCTGTCTTATCGGTCTCATAATCGACGACAGCAACAAAATCTATTTTGATATTAACAATTTTTGGGTTAAGGACATCAATCGTATCATTGATCATCCTATAATGGTTCAACCATGTTTTGACGTTGTTTTTAAGTACCTGGTTTGCCGCCAGTAAATGACCATCAGAATTTTCAGAAACAAGATAAAGATTTAAGTTCCTTTTAAATGAATCGTGATCTCTGATAATCCTCGCCCTTTTAATGTTGCCAAATTTAGAAGGCATTCGATAAATCAGCGCCTCGTAGTCTTCGGCCGTCACCGCTCTGTTCTGCGAAGCATAAACATCATTAATCCGCTGTCTAAGTTCTGATGCCGTTGGAAGACTGACGTCTCCTATAATAGGCTGTTCGTTGATTACTTCCAGACTTTCTTTCACAAAATCTAGCCTTGAGCTGTTTGTTGCCGCAGATTTAAATATTAAAAAAGGCTCCACGACAGACGTCAGGCCGCGGGTGGCGACGTTAACGTTATCGGTAGTATTGGTTCTATATTTGACAGTTAATATTGTGTTTGCCGGGGCGACGCCAAATTTATCAGTATTGAGAAGCTTTGACGGGTCGAAGCCTTCATCCGTTTCATAGTCTCTTCCATGCATTTTTAAGACAACGTTCGAGGGGTGGGAAACATTGTCCGTTTTCAAAGAGGTTTCTGACCCGTGGCCAAACTTTAAAAATATTGAACCATGTCTATTAAATGTAACAAATCTTCTTGGAACAGATGTGGTGACCATTATGCTTGGCACATATTGACTCGTAGAGGCGTCTTTGTTTATAACTGATTTGAAAACAGAGTCTTGTGATAAGTAATCCACCTCAAAATATTCATGGCCCTCAGAGTCCACCACAGACACGATTTCTGAAATGTCCGGATCAGAAAGAGAAACAGTTAAAAATCTTGTAAAATCTCCGACATTTATGGCTTCTGTGTTTATTTCACCCGAAATAACTCTTCCGTACGTTTTTACTGCGTAGGCGGTGGGCGCGCCAGTATCAGGGTCCGCGGTCGCGACGACAACTTCATTGTCTGAATTCGAGAAGTCTACTTCGTCTATTAAGGTAAATATTTGCCCGCCGGAGGAAGAAAATTTGCTTCCCTTTGCTAAAATAGGTAAATAATTTGTATCTGGTGTATTACCCGCGCTATTAACCGGGGCCAATATATATATCGCGATGGTGCCGAACGAGTTTGATCTTAAAGGGGCCCGATATCCTACTTGTTCACCTAAGCGTAAAATATTGTCATATTCTACGGCCGTGTCTAGAAAGGATTCATTAACTTGATAGTCCAAATAAAAGGATAGTATATCCCCAGAATAAGCAATAGTATCAAGCATTAAAGATCCGAAAGAGGCCTCAGAGAAGTCCTTATAAATATCTGGATAATACCTGCGAGCATAGTCGACTAGTCCTTGTTTGATTGTATTAAAATCGCGATTAGTATATTTTATTAACTTTTTGTCTTTCTTCGTCGTCATGATTAATTAATGTCCTCGCCCTGCAGTATGATTGCAGCCTCAAGATTAACACTAGGTACCATATACTCAACAGAAACCGACAATGCATTGGCATCCTGTGGAAAGCCAGCGCTAGCCAAGGGGGTATTAAATGATATTTTTTGAATTTTTACAAAAGGCATATATCTATTCACCTGACGTGCAATACGTTGTCTCAGCTTGGCTTCTACCCCTGATTTTGGGTTGAACAAAAACTGTCTCACCCCAACTCCAAAATCCGGGTTCATGATTCTTTCGCCGGGAGCAGTTAAAAGCAAGTTCTTAAAATTCTGTTTTACCTGCTCTTTATAAGAAACCAACAAGGTGTAGAGGCCATGTTTGTCGTCTCTGTTTAGTGGCAATTCTGGTCCTATTCCTTGCATTTTTTTCCCTCTATAATTCAGTCAAACAAATATCGCTGCTCGAATCTTCATCCGGGTCGCCCATGATGTCATCATTAAGTTCTTCTTCTATTGCATCTATAAGTAGTAGCGCGATGTAAATCATACCAGGAACTGTACTGGGTGGGCCGGCGAAAAATGGCGGTGGGACGATGCCGCCGCCAAACGGCAACATTGAGGGCAACATTCCAAACCAAAGACCCGGCAGAAGAAACGGCGACTGGAAGATTTCGCGGAATTCTCTTTTTATACCCTTGCACTCATCCGGGTAGTTCGGGCATTCAGGGTCTCCGTTTAAGATTTTTCCAAACGTCTTCTCAACGAGATCTTTTTCATCCTGCGACTCCTGTAGCGATTCAGTAGCTTCGTTATAGTCACTTAAAACGTCGTTCAATTCGTCAATTCTAGCTTTTATATCTTGCCATGCAGATAGGTCGCTTCCGCTTATTCCAGCCGGGTCAGCGTCAGGATAGCTAAAGCTATAGTCTCCTATTTCCTGTGACGCGTCGTCAATTTCAACCTCTGATTGCAAATCAGGAGGCAACATACTAGCGTATGTTTTTAACAATTGAGTCTTTATTTTAACATCAATCGACGTCTGGGCGATCACCGTGCGCGCACTGGCCATGGCCGTTTGGGCGCCCTGGAGGCCCATATTCATAGAAGATTCTACTATTGTGATCGTAGTGGTTATAACCATGTTAGCAACATCAATAATTAATTTGGCTATAATAACCGCTGGATCTGTTACTTCAACAAAACCCTTTAGAATAAGCAATGGAGTCTTTAAAATAATCTCTAAAAGCTGTTTCGATAAGTCCGGCTCTTTACCTTGCGTGCCACTTTCAAGATCTCTAACCAGGTTACTTAGTTGATTGGCCACCTCGTCGGGGACATATTTGTAATCATCCGAGTTTTGAAATCCTTTAAGAATCGACTTTAAGGACAGCTTTGTTGTATCTAATATATCATCAGGGTTTGATATAAACCTAGACATGCCCGCCGCTGCATATGAGAAGGCCGTGGCCATATATCGCTTCATGGGAAAGAGATGGTCGTACATCAACTTAAACTCTGGGGAGGTCTTAAGATCATCTACTAAATCTTGGGCAACATATTTATAATAAAATTGATGGAAATTGTTTAGCACGTGCTTTTTAGTATCTAGACTCAAGGGCTCAGTAAAATCTATGTTTTCCGCCCAATATCCGAGACCCTCTAAATCGTAAGACTGTTCGCCGATTTGGAAAGTAGAGCCATTGTCAGAAATTATTTGCCTTTCGATCTCAACAATAGGGATTTCTAATTCATCGTAATATGCCTTTTCTAGTTCGGCACCAGGGCCCTGGAAAACGGCCGGCTTGTGCGTGCTATAATATCTTTTGTTTTGTAAAGTTTTAATTTTTGTAAGGCCTTCTGAATTTTCGCTGAACGCCGAGGCCATGGTGTCGCTAAAAAATTTGTCATCTATTTGGGTTATAGGATAAGACGTCGAATAACTCATCCTCAGACCAAAGCGAATATCTTTAAAAAACGGAGATAGACCAAGAACATCGTAAATATACTTTAAGGGAGGTGTATTAGAAAACGCCGGGGCATCATCGATGCCAATCGCGGTGATTTCTTTTAGAAACACAGCATTAAAAATGTAGCTCCACACCGACAAGGGAATATAACCACCGATATAACAGCTAAAGAGTTCTCTTCCGGCTTTTCTAATGAGGTCCTCTAGTTCTTCAAATAAAGAATTGGCGTTTGATATATCATAGTCTACTCCCTGCGGTGCGGCGCACAGCTCGCCGTCAGCGTCTTCTGTCATATATATACTTATAATAGACTCTCTTTCCGCGGAACTTAAAAACTGTATTTTAACATAGGGCTGTATTGTGACGTTCCCCAGCTTAAAGTTCAGATGATTGCCCGGCAATAGTTCTCTGTAAACTTCCTTATTAAAAGCACTTGAATCAGGGACGGCGCTACAATAATCCCTGAAATGCTCGTAGACCAGCGGGGGCGGGAACGGGTACCCCGGGGGTTCCGGAAGGACGGTGAGAGTGGGCCAGGAGGTGTCAAGGTTATTAACCGGTAAAGAATGAAACAGTTCTTTATTACGGTAAGCGGGCGATGTCGCGACGTCAAAATAACCAAACAAGTCGTGTTGAAGATTTGCTTCTTGGTTTAGCCATTGGCGGTGGTTCGGGCCAGAGGCCTCTTGGCTTTCCACGGGGCCGGCTTCTAAGAGGAAATTTACGGCGATTGGGTTATTTTCTTGGCGGCCGTGGCCGTAGTTCATTGTATAGATGTTGTTTTTAAAATGTACGTCGGAAACATATGGAGTGCCGGTAAGTATTTTGTTTTTAATATTTAACTGTAGATCGGTTGATATTGGACTACTATTAATAAAAACATCTTTAATAATTTTAGAAATTTTGTCTGCTTCCACAGCCAATAAATATTGTAATCCACTTTGTGTATCATTAAATTCCATTAATTCTTTGTCTGAGTAATTTTTGTCTTTCTTAATAATGTCACTCGCAAAATATGCCAAAACGTTAATATCAAAGTCTTCTTTGATATTCTTGACAATATTTTTAAGCACAATCTCGCTTTTTAGTATATCAGAGGCATCAAAACTGTCCCAAGCTATAATGCCGGAGAGGCACACTTCAAGGGCATATATTTTAATGATTAATATAACTGCGCCTTCGATAAGAGCGATCTTGGGCGCGTTAAGGTCCGTGTCCTCTCCTTGATCAGGTGAACGATCATACATATTCCGACAAACAGATGTTTTATAAAATTTAATGATTTCTGGTTTTATTTGTTCTAAGTCAAAAAAATCTGTCTGCGTTTTTTCTCCCACTGCCTCCGCTGTGCTGACACAGTTTGGATTCGATGCCGATTTATTGTACGGATTACGTAAAATCTTTTTCCAGAGCTTATTCATAAATTTTCTTTTATGAAGCCTAGAATGCTTAAGTTTAGAAAACATTTGATTTGAATATGCGTATTGGAGCGCGGAATATCCATAAGTCGACAAAATGTATTTCAATTTTCTCAAAAAGCTATTCGTGTGTAAGGCGTTTTCGTCGCCATCAGTTTCATTAAATTTCTGCATGAATTTGGTGGCTAAAAGCATGGCGAAGATTTGAGCCTTGGTATTAAATTTATTCAAGTTGTATGCGCCTGATGCGTCTGGTACCTGCAAAAGCGGTGTCTCTACCTCTGTATAGTTTTGTTCAAAAATATTAGATGCGTTGGCCGAAAATGGTTTTGTGGAATCATAATCCAAATCGCTGGTATAACACTGCATAATCAAGTTCTTCACGTCTTCTGGCAACTCTAAAGCGAAGTCAAAATTTGGCGCATTTCTAGTGATCGCAGAATCTGAAGTAATTGGATTTGGGGGCACCTCCCAGTTCGAATTCTCTGCCAAATATTTTGCCTTTGAAAATTTAAAAATATCGCGGGGAGCATCAAGCTGCGATAATATATTTTGATTTAGTCCGAGCGGGAAGGGCGCAAGGTTTTGATAAATTATACTATCATTCTGTTGTATAACCTGCACGGCATCGGCCGCGGCCTGTAGTGCATCGGCAAGCAGCCCTTTGTCTTCCCCGTCTTCAGACGCGTCGACGGAAGCTTGTTGCAACTCGTTCATAATTTCAGCCAGTATTTGGCCTGTTGCCGCGCCATTAATATCTGGTACATTTGGCCTGATGTTGGTAAAGGGCAAATCATAAAAAAGAATATTTGGGTTAAAATTAGCGTCAGACTCAAGGGACAATGCTGTGTCGGCCAGGACGGAGGAATCATTAGTATAACCCAAAGCCTGCGGGAATCGGCTGAAGGAATTATACAACTCCGCGTTGGTCGGCTTATCATACATAGAAAAATGTTTAATTACTTCTTTTGGATCTTCGCTATTGGCCACTTGGTCGGGATCCCGGAAGGCCTGGTCAAACACTAAATAAAGAGGTAAAATCTGTTCTGGCCAGAACCACGTCGGCCCGGACATCTGAGCGCCGTCTTCGGAGGATGCGGCTTTGACCGGTTGCTGATACTCTACAGCGGCGGTCTCACCTTCAATGAGGGCCGCCGACAATTTTTGTCTCCATCTTGTAAAATATACCTGGACTGAATTATCTTCGACATGAAACAGGGCCGGGAAGTTGGGGAATATTCTTCTAATTCTTTTATTTTCCAACCCTAAGGCCTCGCGCACCGTCAGGTCCATAAATTTATCAACGATTCGGTGGTCGACGTAGAGGTCAGGAGCGGCGGGGCCATATTCTACGCACGGGGGCAAAGTCCAAAAGATGAAGTCTTCAGGCGTAGAGACCGGGTAAGTCGGATTGGGGCCAAGCCTAATCAGGCCTGGGTTGTCGGACCAGTTAACTGGTGTTCCGGCGTCCGGATCCGAAAAATCGTATCCGTTCAGGGGGCTCAGTGCGAGGCCTGTGAAATGTCTGGCCATAACGTACCATGCATTGGGGTCTGGACAAATTTGTCGTAAGGTGGCAGTAAGGGGCCAGGGCATTGCTAGGTGGGATAAAAGAAGTGATCTCGGATCTGTACCTGGTGGCCCGGTCGGGTTTCCACATGTGGTGGTGTTCGGGATATTGGTGCTATCATTGGGGTTTCTAGCTGGAAGCGGAAGTCCCACAAGATCTTGGCCACCGGTGGCCAGAGTCAAATGCCCAGCTTCAAAAACAATTTTATCCAGATACATTGGTTTTATGACGCTTTCGAGATCTTCCTTAATTTTTGTTTTGCGCTCGACATATGTCTTGCCAGGCATGGCAGCGAATTGAGTATTAAATTGTGTCCATAGAGGAAGCAGAGTCGGCCATTCTTCGCCCGCGTTGCCGAATCCTGGCCACCCGGGTGTATAACCATAATCATATAAATTAACATTCGAAACGTTAATTGGTGTTAAAGTGTCCTTCTTCCAAAATTCCGCGCTCTGAAGGCCCGAATAACCCAGCGTTGTGTTCTGATAGAGGTAAGGGGGGTCCATTATCCCGTTTGTGCTCTGACCAATGATATCGGCCGTTGCAATTTTCAACCACCAATAGTCGTTGGCCCGGGCCTCTTCGCCGGTGTACGTGTCTATCCCCACTGTGACCCCGAGCGCCGTGATCCGATGGGTGAGAAAATCACCATAATGAACAAAACTATTGTAAGTGATAGGAAGTACTGGAATTTCTATATTCGATGAAATGTGGTCCAAAAGGAGTGGGTCTCCAATATACGCAAAACATCGCTTTGTGTACGGGTCGGAGATGGCTTCTACAAACATTTGATGGGCGGCCCGGAGTTCCTCTGGGTCGGTTGCTGCCAACACTGCTCTTGGGGGTACAGAAAAGAATTTTAAACTGGACATGTCCTGTATTAATGAGCGTTTAACGTTGTTTAGGAATAGGTCAGTTAATCGAGTCATACTATCTTCGACAGCCTCTGGGAGCTGGAAGTCCGCGCACATCGAAGGCAAAAGCGAATTAGACGACATTTCTCCCGTTGACAGACCCAAGCCAGCGAGGCCAAGAATCTTGCTTTTTAAATCATCTATTTCTCTTTGTATTTGTTCCTCGGCCTCTTCGAGGGTGAGGCCTGACTGCATTAGTTGATTCTTTTTTTCTTCAGAATTATATATTGACTCACAAGTGTCGTCAATTAGTGGTTCCATCGGCTTCATTAGCCCATCGAAGTCAATGTTTATTTTATCACACACGCCCTTTAGAGCAGTCGCTATGTCCTCAGTGCTCACAATCCCGTTTTCATATATGCATGGATGCTTTAATTTTGTCCGCTCAAGGGCGTCCAGCAGGGTTTTCTGCGAGGCCTCGTTCCTGCAAAAGGCCTTCATTTGGCCGATTGTAAGGTTGTCAAATATATCTTTGGCCCAGGCCGCCACCTGTTGCGATGAACAAGCGCCAATCTTGGGCATCGGAGGGATTGGAATTGAATTTGCCTGGCCGCTCCCAGTGGCCGGCCCTGAGTCGTCGTCCTCCTCCATACATGCATTTAAGGCTTGCTGTATAAGCAAGTTGGCTATTTGACTAAAAATCGCTACTTGTATCGTGGCTATTAATTTAGCAAATTGTTCGGCGCGGTCGCCCAATAAATTATCAGTAGGTAAATTATCCGGAAAGGTAAACCATGGGATGGTAAATTGACTTAAGTCTTTAACAAAATCTATTACGCCCAGAATCGAATTCGTAAACAACTCGCACATCACATCCAAACCCAACTCTTCTTTAAAATTGTCTAGCCACTCTTGCATCTGCCGCTTTGAAGGCTTTGTGTCATATCCCGACTCAGTGCTTTGGCTATATCTTACCTGTGACAACAAATATTCATCATTAAGATACGGCATATATTGGATCGGATCAGGTACTGAATATCCGTCTAACACTAGTTGGGCTTGAGCTTGAGATTCAGAGTAGCCTAGCTCTTTATACCTCTCGGTCTCAAAATCAATGGTTGCTTGTGGCCATTGTCCCCCGAGAGATGTCGATTGGGCGGGTATTAATTTTATGATTTTTTTATTTGTCTCCAGGAATTTTATTATCATGATAATATCGTTACCAAGCTGCTCTGATAGTTCCTCTTTTAACAAAATAGCCATTGTTATTGGCGCGTTGCCCTCTGTGTATTGAAGTAGGTTTTGTCCTATTTTGTCATTAATCAAATTACTAACCTTATCCGCTATTTCAGGGCCCATTTCAATTGCGCCTCTTTCAAGAAGCTTTTCCACCTCGTCGAGGCCCATTTTTTCTGTTATATTAAGCATAGCAGCTTCACACATGGCCTCGGCTGTAAGTGGCAGGCCCAGCTTATTTTGCATGCATATCATTATTAGCGATATTAAAGATTGTAGATTAATCCTGTGGAAAAACGACTTAAACAAGTTTTCCATATATTTCTCATCATTAACATTCTGTAATTGGCCGCTAATATCTTGCAGGGTCTCATTATTCATTGTGACCGTGCCATCAAAATTATATTTTTCAAAGAAAGAGGCCATATATTCAGGGTCTTTATAAAACTCTTCTTGTGAACTCTTTTGCTGTTGGGTGAGAGAACTGGGTTTCTTGTCCAGGTTCTTTATTTTCTGATCTAGTTCCGCGGTGATGGCGGCCGGCATTGATTCTTGAGGGTCTCCAGACATAAAGATTTTTACTGGGGGCACCAAGTAGTTTGATAAAAACTCTGCCCACTTATTCTGTTGGTTTGTTTTCCCCGTTGAAACACTTTTCCTTAAGTCGTAATAAGAAAGAATTAAGTGCAGCGTCCTATTATTATAAACACCCTCCAAGCGCTTGCGCAATAAAGGCAAAGCATATCTTAAAGGCTTAGCAACCCTTCCCTGGTCTGTTTTGAATTCGCTTGGGATAAAGTGGCCAAATTCGATTAAATTATCATTTGAGCCTTGAACTGTTTCTGGGTCTGGTGAAAATAGTATATAAGATATTGTTTGTTTTACTCCAGATCCCACTTTATTATTGTCTCTGACCCCTACTCTAATAAAGTGTTCGTGCTCTGTCTTGGTGCCCTGGGAGGCTTGCGTGTTGGTTTGACTGGTATTCGACGTGTATGGTATACTTTGTCTCGCCATAAAGTTGTCGATGGCGTTTCTTACCTTATGAATCGACTTTATCTGCGCGTCAAAATCATAATTTAAATTAGTTTTAATGTCGCGCACCAACAAATTTGAACTTTTAGCACTTGTTTTAAGATCCTGAAACAGGCCAGTCAAATAATCACAAATTACTTTTATTTCTTTCACTCTTAATGTTACGGCATATTCTTTGCCGGCTAAAAAGGCAGAATCATCTGGAAAATTAACAACGTAATGTTTAGAGGATTTTGGTAGAGCATCAACATCGTTGGCCTTAATAACAAATAAGACTTTTTGATTTTTTGGATTCAAAGAATTTAAGGTCAGCTTTGTTGCTATTGGTTCGAATCCCGCCTTCGCGTCGTCGGTGTCAGTTTTTTGTTTGTCAAGGTACTCTAATAAAATATTCCAGGACGCGTCTTTGGCCTCCTGTAAGGACGCTGAATACTTTTCTTCCTTTAATATGTCCAGATTTTCTTGATTTTCTTCCAGGTCCTTGGGGGTTTTTGATGTCTGAATCAGTTCTTTTTCTGAGTTTCTTATAAACTCCCCTTTAATAAAGTAATAATACTCGCTTACCCCATTTCCCAATAAATCATATTTTGAACGTCGTACGTCGTGAGGGTCCAAAAAAACCCAATTTAAATTATCTCCGGGCGCAATTGACTCCGATCCCGGGATTGGTTCTGTGGAGGCAAAAGGGTCAAAAGGTAAATCTGTGTTTGTCATATTCTAAATACTCACTAGTTTGTTTTATTTAATTCGCTATTAATATAAAAAGGCTTGCCGGGTTTCAAGTATTTGTCTTTAATGGCCTCGGTGTTCGAGATTTCCATTATGGTGCCCAGTTCAGACTTTAAAGTGGCCTCTGTGTTTACTTGAATTCCTGCATGTATTACTTCGACCGAAGCCAGAGAGTCCTTGCCAAAAAAAGCAGTTTTGTGTGTGTGAAACGACACCGCGTCATTAAATTTCATTTGATATTTTATAAAACCATGTGTGTTAGTAGCCAAGTCTTGGATCAATTTTATCACCGCATTAACAGCATCAACCATATTATTGCCCTTTACTAGGGGCTGCAGTTTTTCAACTTCGTTCATGGCTACTAATTCCGTACCATATCTCTCAACTTTTAGGCCACCTTGAGAGTTGTTTGTGTCAACGCCCGTCACAAGCCTCATGTTTTCTCTAGATATTAATCTAACTTTATCAGCCTTTATTGCAATTGCCGAGCGCGCCATATCTATAGCCAGAGTATCGACAGCCTCAGGTGTTTCGGTTACCTCTGCAAATTCACAAAGTCTAAAATTTCGATCCACGTTGGTTTTCTGTGAAATATAAATTCTGGCAGCATCAACTGAAAAGTTGGGATTCGTATACATTTTTAGTTCTACGGTTTCGCCGCCTTTATCTTTCACCTCCTCAACTTCCATGGGAGACGGGCCGCCCATCCCAGCCACTATGTCAATAGCATCACATTGAGTGTGACCCTTGCCACCATATCCTGTGTGGGGGTG
>Ga0209128_1002515_pt1 | contig 11849 bp, 5 predicted proteins | sample ETNvirnome_6_100_FD_184072 | JGI IMG/M metagenome (GOLD analysis project Ga0209128, IMG submission 184072) | Marine viral communities from the Pacific Ocean - ETNP_6_100 (SPAdes) (version 2) | ecosystem: Environmental > Aquatic > Marine > Oceanic | place: Pacific Ocean | collected 2013-06-19 | reverse complement strand
ACGGCTGGGGAGACCCCGTAGCCAATGGACTAGAAGCAGTGATTTCAGCGTGGGCTGATGTAGAGATGTTGAAGACACCTCTAATAGGAGAACTCTATAAGAAAATAGAGGAGCCACCTGAGTGATACTATGGCTAAGAAAGATAAGAAAGAAGTAAAAGAAGCTGTAGAAAAGGTAGTCGAGGAAGTTAAGGCTGAAGAGATACCAGTAGAAATAGTTAAAGCTGAAAAGATACCCGTGAAAGTGGTTTCATCAACAGATAAGAAGATGGTAATGCACGAAAGCGGGCAGATGGGTTATTACGACGACGACAATAATTTCGTACCAGCAGAGTGATTAATATGGTATACAAAAAGAAAGCAACAAAGAAGGCTGCGCCTAAGAAAGCTACACCTAAGAAAGTATGTACAGAACATAAAGACGAGGAGGGTAACTGGTTTCCTCCCCTTTCCCCTGTATGTGTAGTTTGTGGGAGTGGGGCATAGCTCAGGACGATTAGTGCCGGAATTGAGTAGTGATTTCGCGGCAGGTTTCGAGACATCGAACCAAGTCTGCAAGTGTGATGAAGATGAAGATTGCACTTGTGGATGTCGCGTTTTGATAGACTATAAATAGTTTTGTAGTAAGCCTTTTATAGGGGCTAAAACCTATAGTAATGAACCGCAATAGGAGTGGTAAAAGTGTTTAAGAACGAAGTAGCAGAATTTATATATAAGAGAACATATTCTCGATGGAAAGAAGAAGAAGGAAGAAGGGAAGATTGGCCCGAAACGATAGAAAGATTTATTAGTTTTTTAATTTCAAAAAGAAAGGATATACCTGAGAAAACTATAAGGAAAATAAGGAAGTATATGGAAGAGTTTGAGGTTATGCCTTCCATGCGTTTCTTATGGGCATCGGGACCTGCTGCTGAATTTGATAATACATGCATATACAACTGCGCCTTCGCAAAGATAAACTCCACAGCTGCGTTCTCTGAATGTTTGTATATCTTAATGTGTGGCACAGGTTTTGGATTCTCGGTTGAAGAAGAAGAAGTGAGTAAGTTACCGAAGATACCAGTAATTCTTTCGGGGCGTGGTTTAGATAAAATTCCAATTTTTGATTCCAAAGCTGGTTGGGCTGATTCAGTTAAGATGTTGATGGACAATCTTTACGAGGGTCAGAATGTATATTTTGATTATTCTCAAATCAGGCCAGAGGGAGCGCGCCTGAGAACAATGGGAGGAAGGGCCTCTGGACCTCAACCTCTAATTAAGTTACATGATTTCATTCGTGAAACCATGCATAATGCTCAAGGTAGAAAACTCACCACTCTAGAAGCTCATGATATATGTAATCAGATTGCTGAGATAGTCGTCGTGGGTGGAGTAAGACGTAGCTCACAGATATCTCTGAGCGACCTGAGTGATAAAGACATGCGCCATGCAAAGGAGTGGCCTTATCCTATCAGGAGAGCTATGGCTAATAATAGTGCTATATATAGGAAGCGGCCTTCTGCTGCTGAATTTCTCAAAGAATGGGGCTCGTTAGCTCTATCAGGCACAGGAGAGAGAGGTATATTTAATCTTGAAGCTGCACAGGAGAAAGCTCCATCACGCAGATATGCTCCATTAATCCAAGGCACTAACCCTTGTGGGGAAATAATGCTTAGGGATATGGAGTTCTGCAATCTTAGTGAAGTGGTTGTTAGAGCAAAGGATGATTTAGATACCCTTTTAGATAAGGTAGAGACTGCTGCATGGCTCGGTGTTATACAGAGCACATTCACCTATTTCCCATACCTGAGAAAAGAGTGGAAAAAGAATTGTGACGTAGAGCGGCTTCTAGGCGTCAGTTTGACCGGTCAGATGGATAACCCCACCCTAATGAACTCTGAGGCCTTAAAAGCCCTTAAAAGCCGTGTTCTGCGCATTTCTCGCAAAGCTTCTAAGTACCTAGGTATCAATACACCTGTTGCAACCACTTGTGTCAAACCTTCAGGTACCGTTTCACAGCTCGTAGATTCAGCGTCAGGGGTGCACCCGCGCTTCTCAGAATATTACATACGCAGATATAGGATTGCTGCACGAGACCCTCTCTTCAGGATGATGAAGAAACTTGGTGTGCCAGCCCATCCAGAAGTAGGGCAAAAGAGAAAGACAGCATCAACATGGGTTCTGGAGTTTCCAGTTAAATCCCCTGATGGGTGTCTTACTCGTACAGATGTGACAGCCTTAGAACAACTACGTCATTATAAGAACCTCCAACATAACTGGTGTGAACACAACGCTAGCATGACTGTATACGTTAGAGAAGATGAATGGTTTGAAGTGGGGAACTGGGTTTATCAAAACTGGGATATCATTAATGGGGTATCGTTTTTACCTTATGACGGGGGACATTACGAATTGGCTCCCTATGAGGAAATAGACCATAGAACCTACGAAAGGCTTATAAAGAAGCTACCCCGAATAGATTATAAGCAATTGTCTAAATACGAGCTGGAAGACAATACTCAGGGTAAAGCCGAGTATGCTTGTAATGGCGACAAGTGTGAGATTTAAATATGACTTTTGAAACAGATATAACTGGATATGGTCGCAAGATGGGCCGAACCGCCGGTATACTACCAGAAGGTAGAATGGACGGAGTTCATTTTCTAGGAGCAATAGAAGACCGTGATGACATTCAAGGATGGATGCCTAGCGGGTCTATCACAGCTCGAACCCTGAATCCAGCCAACGGAGAATCATCTGGTGGTGGAGCTAACAAAGGAAATTATTGGGGAGTTAATCGAATCAATAATGTTTCTGGTTCAGGCAGCCCACAAATTTGGGACGCAAACTATCCACGCACCTAATTATCTCTACTACTTATATACTCAGCTAGTGTAGGTGGTTTTCTATTTATTTGTAAATCAACAGAGTAGGAGCTAGGAGAAAAACTTACACCTTTGCCCTTAACTCTATAATTACCAGAAAACTGAGGGTCTTCGGTTTCAATTCTTATAACTTCATTTTCTACTAGATATGCACCATCAAAACTTTCAATGGAATATTCATATTGGTTATATAGATTAGCTTGAAATAACCGAGCAGCAAATTCTTTACATTCAGCAAATGAAGTAAGTTTATCATTAGATACCTCTAAATAGTTTCTATCAAAGGCCTCTAATGCGCTATCATGTGTGAAGGTAGCACCTACATCATTTTTTCCTACCACTGTTATAACTGTAGGTAGTTTTTTATTAATGATGTTTATACTTTCTATATTATTATATTCATCAAACACATGTTTTACATTAGTATCTTCCAACCTACTCTCTAATTCTATCACTAGTTGAGAATATTCACCATCATCTACTATTTTAATAATGTTAGGCCGAGGTAACTCTTGATTAGTCTTATCAATAGCCTTTACTAGTAGTTGTTCTATAATCGCTTTAACAGATAATTTTCCCCTTAGAGGTTCTCTAACTGAAGATATTAGAGGCAACGTATTTCCTATTATATCTGTTTTTAGCTTTCCATCTAATTTAGCTAAAACAAGAGCCTTTTTTATAGCAGCCCCTGCCGTGAGGCCATCAAGATTTGTTCTTTTATCTAGAATAATTTGAGCTTGGCCTTGTTCACCCCCTTTAACCATATAACCAAATGCATCCATAGCCATTATCTCTATGTCTTCAAATGTTTCATTAGTGCGTTTTATCCACCCTCTAAACATAGGAGTACTATCAAACTCATTAAGATAAAAGGTCACTTCTTTATTCCACAACTTTTTCATACCTCCATAAGTTAATGGTAATTTAAAGTTTAATTCAGCTGAAGTAATACCCCCATCACTTTTATAGGAGCCCTCTAAAAAATCTGCTTCTCTACCCTCAATGCAAATCCTAGGTGTAATTTCGTGCATCTTCTGTGCTCCCTAGAGGAAATATGTCAGTCATTAAAATATAATTATCATCCAACAAAGCTACTTCCTCTACAATCATATTAAAATTATAAGATACAATAGCATTGGGTCCTCCAACCCCAAGAGTTTCACTAACATTAGTAATGATTCCCCAGAATCTAACAAAGGTACCGTCTTTCTGAGGTTCATCCCAATAGACCCTTACATTATCCGCTTGTATCTTACGCACCATATGTAAGTGACCATATAATTTTGAGGGGTCCCCAAAATCTTCAAACGCATCAGCGCTGGAGCTATCTCCCAAAGCCACACTATCAAAACCTATTGTTTGAATAGGAGTTCCTACTCTTGCTATAAAGACCTTACCCTTACGAGTTATAGCTTGAAAGTAGTTCCCTGCGCGAGTTATAGATATATCACTGGTTATAGCTATTGAGTTTAGATTATAAGCGCTATCATCAATTTCTTGAACTACTCCTGTATATCCTCTAGTTGCATCAAAAATATTCCATATCTCAGGATAAACACTATTTGCTCCTACTCCTCCTGAGAGAACTATCTTCAGAAGGTATTTCTCATCAGCCCAAGCTGTAGCCATCTCAGTTCCTATTGTAGCCCCTGTATTGACACAATAGGTATTGTTCCAGTGGTTACTAGTGTTATCTCCTTCTTGAGCATCAACATTATACAAGTGATTACTATCTGATGCTCCACTTGCTTTATATACTTTACTGAAGCCATCTATGATATCATAAATATTAACTCTTCTAATAAAGCCTTCTGTAATGTTTTCTACATTACGCTCATCTGTGCCTCCATCGTAAGCTTCTTTCTTACCGAGATTAATAGCTAAAGCCCCCGTAGAATAACCGGGAGTTCCATCAGCAGAGACCCAGTAAGCTGTACCCGTCTCAGCAGTAGGAGCAGTAGGGATAAAAATATACTTAAAGGAACCTATATCAACATCACTTTGTCCAGATGTAGCAGGAACATCTCCATCAGTGATTTCATAAGAAGCGAAATCTCCTATACCCGCATAATCACTTTCACTACCCTCTTCGTGGTATCCATCAAAGGCTACAGTCATCAAACCATAATCATAAGCACCAGTAGCAGCAGGAGTGGTAGTACTGTTGTATACACCTCCACATGCTCCTGATAAGCTCAAGGACCCCCAATCTAACGGCATATCAAAAGAGATATAACCAGACTTAGATAAAGATGCTTTCATACTAGTATATTTATTATTAGTAGTGTCCCTGTATTCTTTAGTAACAGCTGTTGCGTCATTAAATTCCACAGGTTGCCAATAAGCGTTCTGTTTAGGAGTTCCCTTATCATGTAAAGCTAAATAATATATTCCCGCAATTCCCCACGAAGGAGCACTTCCTAAAGCAGACTGCATTTTATCTGCATAATTAGACATATTAAGAAATATCTTATTGGTCTTTTTATCAAACATTAAAAGTAGATATTCATTAGCTTCACGTGCAGTGGCCGTTACGTCATAAAAATCCATACCATTAAAACCACTAAGGTCAACTTTACCTGCACTACCACTAACATTATTAAATGCAGCAGCAGTATATTTTTTAGATTTAGAAGCATTAGTGTCAGAATCTATTAGTTTAGTAGGGTAAATCCTAGAATTAGCACCACTCGCTGCCGTAGAACCATCACTAGTAGTAGCCCATGATACAGCGGGAGTAATTCTAAATACCTCTGGTTTATTATCTGTAATAGTACTGATATAAGAAGCACTAGACGATGGCTCCACAGAAACCCTAGGCAGGTGATACTGTGGATAAAAACGCCCATAGTCATCTAAAACGAGTTGGTCTTCTATAGTTGCTGAAGCTGCGTTAGTGTCCCATGGTAAAGAAGTAGTAAAAACTGCGTAAGTAGCATTAGTAGTCATACCACTAGGTTGAGTCATATAAGTATAAGCTGTGTCCTTAGTTACTCCCGTTTGTTTTGTCTTGTCAGAAAATGTAGTAGCTGACCCAGTGCTCCATGCATTAGCCGACTGGAACCAACTTTTACCTATATCATAACGATAACTAGCTAAATCTACATTAGATGCCGCAGCCCTACTCTGTGAAAAATCCAGCGTTACATTTCTAAGAACGTCACTGGCTTTCTTAATAGGTTCTCCTGCTGTGACATAGGTAATAGGAATATACTTAGATAATGTAGAAGAATATGCTAAGAAAAACACTTTTAATCTATTATATACCTCATTCTCGGTATATGCAGTGGTATTACTACCCATGTATTTAGGGTTCTTATATTTAACTTCCAATATTTGAGATATTTGTGCTCCCGATTCTAGTGCAGTCTTGGCAGCAGCCCCGCTAGCTATAATATTACGAAGGCCTGTAACACTACCTGTCAAGTTAGCCCCACTCAGTACCACTGGTAAAGTCTTTATTATTCTTTCTCCACCAGTATCGGTCAAAATTGTTTCACCATCTCCATCCCTAACTCCAAAATTCATAACACACTTAACATCTATTTGAACAGAACCAGTTGCGGCGCTTCCTGTTTCACATAGATAAGCTAATTCTGTTGTTGACAATGTAGGAGCTACAGCTACAAAAACATCTTTAGGTCCTTCAACATCGAATATACTATTATCTACACCACTCTTAACAGTTCTATTCTCCATCTTCATAATACCTGTAGCAGCACTATCAACTATAGTAATATCCTCCATAACACCCAGCTGAGCAAACGGAGATATATCAGTATTGGTTGCCTCACTACTATAGTATTTTGAAAAGAAACCTTTAGAGTTAACTGTTTGTACAACAGGTGAAAAAACGCCTGACGCTGTATAAGTATGTTCTGGATTAATATTACCTGTAGGTTCGGTCAATTCAACCCACTGATAATTAGATTCTAATTTCGTATTAGAAGTTCCGTCATCCCAATCTATATATACTGCTCGTATATCATCATCAGTAAACTTGAGATTACCAGTTACTGTAGTAAAAACGGTCCCTGCTCCAGTCTCAGCGCCAGAGCCATTCCATCTAAAATAACTATCTTCAACACTCATAATGTAGTCACCTTCCATGATATTTGATTGCTCGCTGCTACCGTATCTCTATTTAATCCTCTTATATTATGATAGTCCATGATAAATAACCTTGCGTGTTGAGTAACATATTTATTACTACTTACTTCAGTTAGCTCGCTAGGGTCATATAAATACTCCCCTTCACTTTCAACAATAGTCAAAGCTTTATCATATATAATTACCTCTTCCATAGACCCTTCATATGTACCAGCGGAGCCATCGTAAAGTCCGCCTAGAACAAGTTCATCTGTAGCCGTACTTGGTCCGGGTGATAATATATAGTCCTCCAATGCTCCATTAATATATAGTTTGAAATCAGGCCCTATTGTGCTCCCACTTTGATATGTCACTATTATGCTAACAGGTGTCTCTCCATCGCAAGGAAGCAAAGTAGTGCTTGTTGCTGTGTCTCCAGCAGTATATGCTTTAACATAGCCTCCTGTCAATAAGATACCAAATCCAGTAGTCGCAGGGTCTCCTTCAGCCGCTACCCATACAGTTGTACCAGTATCAGCAGAGCTAGGCGTCAAATGCATAACAAAGGTATACTCTTCTAAATCTTTCATCTGAGCAGTCCCAGATATAAAACCATCAGCCCCTGTAGTAGTATAAGCTGCATACCCCGCCAAGCCATCTATCTTACTACGCACGTCTGGTCCAACTGTCAGCGCAGTACCATTATCAGGATACTGTCGTGGAGTAACAGTCATATCATACTCTTCAAGAGTAGGTTTAGCTCCTATCGTAGAAGAGGAAGCATTAAGAGGAGCCCAAAAGAAAGCATTAGCATATTTATCTGGTATATTCTTAGAATCAACCATAAGCATTCTATACCATACGTCTTCTGCTTCTTCATCCCAAGTAAACATAATATTGTTCACATTCTCTTTTGTGAGCTCATATAAATTAACATCTTTTTCTAAGGCGTCAAAAGCGGCCTTTACCCTAAATTGAGTTACAGAAGGTAACTCATCATGATACTGCCATACCATAGACGGCAGGAAAGCTTCATCTAATGACGCAGTATTTTCATCTCCAACCAATTCTATACTTTTATTAGCGACTTGATTTGATAAACCTAAGACCAAATTAATATCTTCAGAAGGTGCTACGCCAGCTGTTTCAACTAAACCTTTAAGGTCTATATCATTATGTGTGTCCAACACTACTGCGGCCCTCCCTAATTGACCTCCTTCATTCTGCTCCTCGTCATAAGTGCCGAAACCGAAATCTTGGTCAACTACTAGAGAAGTTGCTTTTGAACCAGCTTCCAAAATCCATGGTTTAGTATACAAAGCTCTTACACCAGCAGTAGATTGTGAATCATCATAATTATAAACGGATTCATTATAAGTACTGCCTACAACATCACCGAAAGTGCTCTCACCACCACCCCCACCAGTAAATCTCTGATTAATTTGCATTATACTTTCATAACTTCGTGGAAAATTAAGTGGTGCTACCTCAGCCGCATGTTCAGATGCGATGAATTTAGTGCCATCATAAGCGCCGTTTCCTGTGGATACAAATTCTAAATTAACCCAAAATTTATAAGGAGAAATCCATAACTCAGATAAAGGATAAGCGGCTAAATCTGTTGTAGATTGGTCAAAGAATATAGCCCCCTCTGTTCCCTGAGAATTATTCCTAGTCATAGCAAGTTTACATATTTTCAGAACTGTATTAGAAACTATAGCCTCATCGCTCGCATGTCCCGTATCCACGGTTCCGTTCCAGATAGCCTCATCACCATTGATATCTTTTCCAGCTCCAGCTCGGTATATAACATACTCACAGTCCTCTTGCTCTGGTAGTAATATGCCGGGATTATCTACGATTATAGAATTGCCGTCCATCTCAGCTTCATCATCAGCCATATTAAGTCCCGGTTGTCCCGGAACAGCCAATATTTTAGCGGACGCCCAAATATTTTCACGTTTCATCCACTGAGCATTAATTGTAGTTCCGTCTGCTATATCTGTATTAAAATCCCGCTCACCAGCAGCGATTGGTGTTTTATCACCATACGTCCTATCTATAGCCATCATTGTAAGACCCTTTTGTGTAAAACCGTCAGTTGAACCAAATCCTTCACCCGAATCACCCTGCCCAACGTAATAGTAATGTCCTCCATATTTCCTATTAGAATTATTAGGGTTATTATAATCGTCGCCACTGATGGTGACTTTAGTACCTCCCAAAGTACCAGCGCAGACATGCATCCATGCTCTGCCTTGATAAAGAGTATTATTATGCCAAGCATCACTAGCTCCTGAAGCTCCATGAAAATCAGCACCTCCCGAAGCTAAAGTCGCGCCAGAAGCGCCACCATACCACATACCTAATCCCTGCCACCCTGTCTGATATATATTACAATTAAGTGTAAAATTAGAGACGTATGTAGTATCTCCAGCGGTCCCGACTGGCGATGAATATGCGCTATTGATTTTACAATCGACACCAGATAGCCCGTTGTTACCCCATTGAGAACCCCAACACTGATGCCCCATTTTATTCCAACCACCCTGACCCGTACCCTTTGCTGAATTGGTCTGAACCGATGTGTTGCCGCTGGGCCAGTTACCCACTGTAACCCACGCAGCAGCAGGGGTAATACGTCTTAAATTATCAAAGCTCGAGGTAGAGAAATTATTCCATATTTGGTAGGCATAGCCAACGTAACCATATTTATTAGTATCAACTGTTAAATCTTGGTCATATGTACCTAGAAGTGTAGCTCCTACACTATTTACCATTTGCTCAAATTTATCGTAACCTATAGCTATACCATGCCCAGTTCTTCGTGGATATAAAGTACCGTCCCTATTCATATCTCTTAACAGGTTAGCTTCAGATGGAGTGTCGTCACTACCACTAAATCTAGTCATAAAGGGAGATTTAATAAGAGGGTTTTTAAAGTTAACAAATTGTTGTATTTTACCAGCCGTAGCAGAGTGATTTGTTATTATATTATTAAAATATTTAAATTCTATATCGTCAAAATAAACCAGTGTTTCAGGGGAACCTGAGCCACTTTCATACAACTTACTATCCGCTCCCCGGAAATCATCAAAAGCACCAGCATTTATAGACCCAGTAATTCCTTGAAAAATATAGTCAGGACTACTACTACTATTATTATATTGGGTCCATCTATAATTATTAACCCATATAGTCATATGGGGAGTCCATGGAGATTGTTTCCACGGGCAAGCAACTCCATTATAAAAACTACCGGAAGCGTATTCAAGCAGAGTATCTATATTAGCCCCATCTTGAAATGTCTGGCATCCATCATATCCATGTTCAGTCGTGTTAGTAAACGAAGCTGTCGTATTATTATCGTTATCACGGACCATGAAAGGCATGACTACAAAGGGTTTATTATCGTCTAAACTACCAGTTAATTGGTCCGAACCTGCATTACTACCACTTATACAACCATCAAAAAACGCCATAGCGGGGGTTCCATAAGCAATGTTTGAAGCGTATTCTCTATCTCCAGTATAGGTTTCAGGTGCTGGGTTATGGAGGAGGTTATATTCAAAAGGGGCAGCCTCTTTGCTATATGTTTTCTTTCCCCAAGGTTGATTAACATCAAATACAACTTTCATATTTATCCAACCATCTTCTGGAAGTTCTACCCAGTGCGGTTCTGTGGCAGTAGTAGGTTCGGTAAGTATACGAGGGTCATGAATCATAACTCTTCCCGAGGACGCGGGCTTACCCGGAAGAGAAGCCATACCTCCCGACGCATATAATCCTTGGTCAGAAGCAGTAGGGCTACCCCATGCTGTAACTGGTAAAGCATATGCATATATATTTCCTATATTAGCCGCATTAGTATCTGGTGTACCAGACGCTCCACTTAAATTCCATTCTGCATTACCGTGGAACCGTTCAAACACCATACCACATAATTGAATATTGTTATTACCTGTAGTATAGAATTGGTCCATACCGTAATGTAAAAAATCATCCAGAGTATTAAAACCATTGGCTTTATAGCTTGACCATGTTATAACAACACTACGCCAAAAAGTGCGCAAACTACCTCTAGAATCTACAAATACATCACTATCATCAGCTACTTCACCATTCACTTGAAGACTCTCGTAAGTAGGGTCTGTATCAGATAAAGTTCCATCACCTACACCTATAGTTCTATAATATATTGTTCCAGATTCATTCCACCTATCAGTATTAATGGCCGGAGAAGGATATAATTTTTCTATATTCATTGTAATATTAATTTCTGGAAGCGACATTCTCTTATCTGCTAAATGAGCACCAAAAGCTATTTCAGTATCAGCAGTAGCTAATGAACCACTAATGCTTCCGCTAAGAACCTTGTTCCCACTAGCCCAAGCATAACCAAACCCACCAGCGTCTAAGGGAAGGGGTTTTGGAATATTCCACATCCCTGCCCTAATTGTTTGAGGATTATATTTTCTTTTACCTAAACTACCTTCCATATTGGACATAAATTTAGTAGATGATGTAAATGTAGATAGGTGATGACATTTAAGTGAGCTCCCTCCTGATTTCTTTTTCTCACCATTAATCTCAATATCAGATGAAAAAATAGGATTACTAGAACTGTCAACCGTTAAAACATTACCCAAAGGAGCTGTTGCAAAAATATCATTAAATATAGTATTATTAGTAGAAACATCAGGCATTTCTTTAGTATTAGCCCCTTGTGTCGGTGGTAGTGGACTTCCTACTTGTATCTTTGTTTGTAGTTGTTTCCATTTCCAATAAGGAGCGTATATTTGCCATTTCTGTTTTTCATTCCTATTATCATAAGCAGCTGTCCAAAGACCCCTGATATTGTTCTTTTTTAGAGGTTTTACATAACACCTCTGATTTT
>Ga0209128_1002512_pt1 | contig 11858 bp, 15 predicted proteins | sample ETNvirnome_6_100_FD_184072 | JGI IMG/M metagenome (GOLD analysis project Ga0209128, IMG submission 184072) | Marine viral communities from the Pacific Ocean - ETNP_6_100 (SPAdes) (version 2) | ecosystem: Environmental > Aquatic > Marine > Oceanic | place: Pacific Ocean | collected 2013-06-19 | reverse complement strand
GCGATCGACGTGCTGGAACCGTCAGCCCTTTTGATCGTTTGCCAAGTTCTTGATGGGGCGTTGCTTACCCGTTTAAGGGGCGTAAAGCCTGGAATTGGGAGTGCGGCGAATGTTCGCTTTTGTTTAAAAAGAGCTTGAGCTTAACTGAACGTCCAGAAAGGTCCGCTTTGAAAACCGAGTGGACGCAAAAGTGGGGTGATTTTTTTGCGTGCTACTACATGAACAGAAGTCACGCCATGGTTTCTTTCAGCTAACTTTTAGGATTTTAGATTAGTATGTTTACTAAACCTAAAAACGCTTATTCACTCACTCATACGATCATTTGGGATATTTTATATTGTTATAGTGCTCTGATTCAGGCTCGCCTCAACCGGCAGCAAGTTCACAGGATCATTAGCAAACCGCAATCGCGTCTCTCCGGGCCACTCGCGAGCTCCGCGATCCCAGGACCAGGCAAGCGGCACCACGTGATCAATGTCGATGTCTGAGGCATTTTGGATGACGTTGCCGGTAAAAGAGCTCACCCAGCGACCGCTAATCACTCGACAGCCACGATCCGCCGCAAAGCGAACCTGGGTGGTGGAGCTGGCGACCAGAGCTTCGGCCCGACTGTCCCGACAGTCGCCATCCACATCGTCCCAACCATGACCAAACGCCGAGCGCCGATAGTCGCTCAGAGACTCTGAGGACGCGCTTGTAGGTTTTTGGGGCGCACCCAGAGACGCTGTCGATATTCCCTTGGGCAGCCGCCCCCCCGCCGCTAGGCACGCCTCGACAGTGTCGAAGGGCGTGTAGTTCTGAGTGCGGTCATACCAACCGCTTTCCGGTGGGTGACACAAACCGCTTGTCGATTGCTTTACGATGCCGGCGGTGGCCGTGCCGCTGGCAAACAAGAAAGCGACGAAGACCGTAAGATGAAAACAGACAATAACGTGTTTCATAGATCCTTAAGCTCAGGTACGTGATTGGTTGTTAAACGCCGCAAAGCACGAGATTCTGAACGCTTTCTCAGTCCATGGCCATCCGTATCCACGGACACGCAACCCCTCAACCAATCCGGCACACTGGGTGAAGTGAGAATTATGCCAAAGCGTCGTAAGATGAGTATGAACCACGACACTAACGCAATTCAGAGGGCCGGTTATGAATCTCTGGACAGGCTTTTTGGGAAATTCCGCGTTCGTGCTAACCATGCTTGCCATCGGCGGTCTGGGTTACTGCTACGCCGATGATCTGGAACGGTGGGCGAAACAAACACTGGGGAAAAGTGATGCCCGCCGGAAACTGCGGTCTGGGTCTCAGTGCCGATGAGGTTGCCCTGATGTCCCAGCTGGGCATCGCGGAGGCGCGGATCCGTGAGATCCTCGCCGCGGAGGCCTCGAGCCCTCATCCAAGCGGCCTTTCAGCCACGGAACGGGACATCCTCAGCAGCGCGGGCGCTCGCGGCCTGTACGCTGCCTTCAATATTTTGACGGGCAAGGTGATTGGCCGCATCACCCAGCGTCACCGCGCCAAGGAGTTTTTGGATTTCTTGCGACAGATCGACCGGAAAACACCGAAGGAGCTGGATCTGCACTTGATTCTGGATAACAGCTCTACCCACAAGACCGCGGATGTCAAAGCCTGGCTGGCCAAGCACCCTCGGTTCAAGCTGCATTTCACGCCCACAAGCGCGTCCTGGCTAAATGCGGTCGAGGGTTGGTTTGGGCAGTTGGAGCGACGAGCGCTTTATCGAGGGATTTTCACCAGCGTCGGTGAATTGAAGTCTGCCATTAAAAAGTATATCAAGGTTCACAACGACAAGCTGGCGAAGCCATTCCGATGGCATAAAAGCGCCGAATCCATTATGACATCGGTGGCACGGGCAAAGCTGAGTTTAATCGATAATAAGTCAGCGAATTAACCAAACGGGACGCTAGACAGACTCTAAGTCTACCCGAATCCCAGCAAAATGTGTTGACGCGCCACTTGCGTGTCAACGCTACCAAGCCTCTTCACAACCCCAGATCCAGGTTCAGTGGCTGGGCAAATGTGCGCCGCGGCGAACATTGTGATGTCTGCGGCGATTTGTTCACGGCCGTGAACAATCCATTGAGGTGCCAGTCCCGGATCCGGTTGCCGGACAAATGTTTACCGCGGTGAACATGCGCTTTAACCGGAAACGACCGCAAGCGGATGCCCCCCAGAATGAAAAGCACACTTTTCCGTCAAAGGATTCCCGCCATTTTGTCGCTTATTAGAGACAATAAGGCTAAAATTCCGTGGTTTGTCGCTAATAGGGTACAAAAATGAAAAGTATCGGGGCAACCATGAGGGAGCAACGCAAGGCGCGGGGACTCACCCAGCAACAGGTCGCCGAACTTGCCCGACTCCCTCGCAGTGAAATCAGTGAAATGGAAAACAACAAGTTTACCGGCTCGATTATCCGCGTCGAACGGGTGGCAGCGGCACTGGGGATGTGCCTGGTATTACAGGTCAAGCGATGGCCGGTGCTGGAGGAGCTGCACAGCTTCTTCAACGAAGACTGAGCAGGTCAGGGCGACGCCGACCAGATAACCAGTCCATCCCTGGCGATTTCCCCCAGTATGGCCGGGTTACTGTACTGCTCCGGATGCTGCCACTGTGATTCCCAGATCGGGAAGGCCTGAATCCGGACGCCTGTTTCCAGTAAAACATCGAAGGCATGGTCAGCCATTGCCAGTTTGGTTTCGAGGAAATCGCCCGGCTTACCACTGAGTATCACGGCAACATCGGCATCACTCTCGGCATGGTAGTCGCCCCGGGCCCGGCTGCCGAACAGGATTAACCGGGTAAGGGCGAAGCCGTCCGTGAGGCGTTCACGAAACCGGAGAACTGCATCGCGGATATCGACCTGGTCCTCCATAACGGTCTGCTCCAGTCCGACATCGGGCATCTGCTCCCAGGCCTTGACGTCGTCCGGGGTGGGCGCACCCGGGTCACACTGTTTGACCAGGTCCTTCAATGCGTAGCGCTTGCGGGTTGTCATGGCATCACTCCCTATCGCAAAGACCCACGCCGGCCCAGAATAACGGCCGCCTGGATCGTGTCGGAAGCAGGCGTTTTAAAACGCTCCACTGGCTGATACTCACCATCCCAGGGTTGGGCATGGCGGTAGCGAACCAGCTCATGCCGGCTCAGGTCGATGACCTCGTCAAAACCCGTCTCGTACCCTTCTACCAGCACCGGTGTGTCAGGTGGCAGCGTTTGCAGTCGCTCAATCAGCTCTTTAACCGTCATGGCTTGTCTCCCAGAACCTCCAGATCCAGCACAATCGGTGGATTGGTTGGCGTGTAGCGTGCGGTACAGGTGCTGGCGTTTACCAGCCGGGCCTTGCCGAGCTAATATTCACCGTACCCTTCATGGATGTGGAACACGCAGCCCGCTATGACCGCTGGTTTCGTAACAAGGTCGCCGCTTCGCTGGCCGGCCCCGGCCCAGGCACTCCCCACGGTGAGTAATGGCCCGAATAGACGCGATCATTGAAGAGGCTGAACGCAAACAGCAAACATGAGTGCGCCTACCTCACTCAGAGAATAACAACAGCTCATTGCGCATCCCGCTACCATGACGCTGGGCCACAACGCGCGGGAACTGCCCACGATTGTCGTTTTGGCCAAACCGGCTCACTGAACCTACCTCTTTTCGCCAAACCGGCACCGCAAACCTACCGCTTTTCTCCAGCAATGATTCGCGCACTGGTCGAGCCAGTTGGGCGAGTATTTAATCAATCAACCGCTGTATTTTTTTGATTTTGTATGACTTTCTGAAACCTGGTGGCCTGGAGGATCCACGGCAGTGGCCAAACCGGCTCACTGAACCTACCTCTTTGGAGCAAACCGGCTCACTCAACCTACCTGTTCGTGATCAATGAACGTGAGCCACGACACAAGTCCGATCGAGGGCTTGATCAGATGTGGCGCATCGTTCCGTGCTGTGCGTCATTTTCTGGGTATGCTGCCCCCCGGAATTAACGGCGGTAAACAGGGGCCCTGCTTGACCGGTCGTGGCCTACCGCCCGGCGCGGCAGCCAACGGGCGGCGATGGTTTGTCATAACGTCCGATTATGCGCAGTGATAATCCTCCGAGGCGGCGCTTACTCGTCTTGTCCTTTTCTTTCATTAATTTTCTTTGCCCAAAAACCTGTATGCATAGCCAGCATCAATTCAGGATAATCGATATATAGTGTATATTGTTTATGCCTGGCCACTAAATGTGGGTCCGGCATCTCCTGAAGCAATGGCAATACGGAGGAATTCCAATGCCTATTTATGCAATATCGTATGACCTGCATTCGCCAGGTCAGAAATATCAGCGAGTAAAAAAGGCTATTGAAAGCTGCGGAGATTCCATCAAACCAATGGAATCATTCTGGCTTGTAGATAGCAATCTTACGTATTCCCAGATTTCCGAAAAAGTCAGGCAGGCCCATGATGCTAACGATCGGCACTTGGTTATGCGAATGTCGAGGGAGTATCAGGGATGGCTAACGCAAGATGCTTGGGACTGGATCAACCGACGTCAACACAAACTTGCGGCTTGAGGAGCAGTGATGGCAGCGACGAAAGGTGGTAAGAAAAAGGTTCACGTGCCAGAGCACGTAAGGGTAGGGAAGAACGGAAAACGCACAAAAGTACGAGAGCATTACCGTTCTACCCCAAATTGAAGCACTCAACTAAGGAATACTTCGTCACCGGGCTGCCACCCGGTGACGGTATTAAAGTTCTCACCGCTTCTTTTATCAACCATCTGCGTGATATTTTTTGTAACGGCGAGATTCGTTCTGGGGCTTAGAGCATGAGAGTTACGCTTGGTTACCTGGATCGTTTTCCGACTGTTTAACATTTACCACGCGCAGAGCGTTATCGGAGAGCGATCGGAGTTTTTTTACTTCCGATACCATCACTTTTAAGTGTTCCGCTATCTGCTTGTCCCAATTTCTGTCACTAACGTCAAAATTTTCAAAGGACTGAATATCAATCCTAGACACGGTTTGGTAGGTACGCTTCCAAAACGCTAGCGAGGGTTGGCTGCGGTAGGTGGCGGTTATGTCGAGGTAGTCACCATCAATACCTTGTCGGATTCCATCAAACTGGCCCCAGGTAATGACACGCTTTGATCCAGGCCCAAAACAAGGGATCCCGTTCACGATTGGCCCCCGGTTCATCTGTGCAGGTTTTGGTGCCCTCTCAATGCCAAAGGCCTCTTGGGGGACAGGTTTTGTTGATTGAAAAGTAACATCCCATGCGGCACTTCGGCCTGTATTTTCGATAATCAGATTAATGACCGATGGCCGTTTCAAGTCTGGATCAGCGTAGACCACGACGTGCGGATCCTTCGCATCGCGGAACAGAAGGTAACTTATAAGTGTCGAAGTGGTTGCAACAATAACTGCGACGAGACTCACGATGAATGCGCTGAGTTCCACTGAACCTCCTTAACCGCTGGGTGTGGTCTGTCTGGAACTTGTCATACCGTATGCCATGTTTGAGTTTCCGGGTCGTATTCGGCAACACCCACAGCTACAAGTGACTGCAAACCCTCCTCGACCGATTTCATAGGTTTCCGCTTGAACATCTCAGCCAAACTTTCCGTCGTGTGAGATCGCTCTGCGAGTGCCTCTCGGAGCACTCGAAGCTGATCGGGAATCGCTTTCGGGAATGAGGCTTTTCCTTTGCTGGTAGAGGCTTCCGTTTTTGTGGCGGCGGCCTTCGGCGCGATATCCACTTCTGTCTGTACAGCGTCGCGCGCCTGGTAATCCGGACGTAACCAGCGAACTATGCCCCGTGATTCTTCCTCTGCACGCTGCTTGTTGAGTTCGAGCAATCGCATCAACAGCTCGTCCTCAGCCTCCGCTTGTTCAGCCGGTTTGTCTGGAAGTGGGGTTGTGGCGCCTGGGCGACCTACAAGCTTATCTGCCAGGTCTGACCAACCATAGGCCTGGAAAACGGCACGATCGAGGTCGTCGTGGAGCTCACGGAGTACGGACACCAAGCCTTGTTCGTGGATGGTCTTTTCTTTGTTGGTTAGCTCTTCACCGGAACGTAGTTTTTCGAGCACGTTGTACATCCCCGTTAGTGTTAGATCGGGGTGTTTTGCCTGTTGGCCTTTGCGTACTTGATCTATTTTTTCTGCGAGGTCACTTATTTTTTCAGACTGATCAGAACTCATTTTTGGAAAAGGAAATGTTTCAAAGCACAGTGTCTTGTTATACCTCGGACGATTCTCGAGTGTCCCCCCAGCAAAAAGTGACCAAAGTACATGCACCCTGGAACTTAAAACACCAAGGTACTGGGCTCCTGGTAGTGCGAACATGACAGTGGTGCTATCGCAAATGCTGTTTGAATCTAGGTGCACAAACACCCGATGTTTCGCAGTTAAAGAAGTTGCGATAGCTGTTTCTATGCCAATAAGAGCGGGCCGGAAAGTGTTTCTGGCTTCGCCGTAAATCCACCAACGCTCCCTTAGACTGGCTCTATTGTTCTGTTCGCGCTCCGGCTTTACCCGAGTGAGAAGCCATTGATAGAGACTTGGTGATGAAACTTTTAAAGCGTCAATTCCCCAATCACAAACATCAATTGCCCAGTTTTTTCTGGGTGACTGCGTGATGTCACGCCCGCTCCACAAAGGTTTAATGACACTTTCGGGCCATTCATTTTCGTGCTCTTCTTTTTGGCTTTGAGTAAGAACAAACCCTTTGCCGGTTAGTTGATAACCTACGCAGGACACTGAGGAATTTGATGATAAGCACGTAGCTTCTCCGGGGTCCGCCCCTATCGTGAGGTTCGGCGTTATATGCCCCGACTTGTTATCCAAGGTAATCTTGTAGGCTCCACTACCTTCTGCTTCCTCGTTTCTGATGAGAGCAACTATTCCGGGCGCTTTATTGCTGTCAACAGAAATCAATGTGACCCGAACCGCCGCACCGTCGGCGCTATCAACCCACGGATGATCAGGAATCACGAATTTTATGGAACAGTCCGAATTGATATCTAAGGTTTTTTCTACAACCTTTCGAGAAAAGCTTTGCCGAAGACTATTCGTGGTAATTAATCCAAACGCTTTTGTTTTACCACTTGCCATGTTCTCTGAAGCCTTTGCCCACCAATACATGACGAAATCGACGTGTTCTGGAATATCGGTGTATACGCCTCGCAACGCTTGTAAATAACCGTCACCCAAGGCGGATCTAATTCGGCGAGCGCCAATATAAGGAGGATTTCCTATTATGTACTCTGCTGCTGGCCACTCAGCCCTGCGTGGATTGTGGTAACGGTAGACCTTAGCTCGCCCTGTTTCATCGGGGATTAATTCACCCGTTGTCGGGCTCACCTTCATGCTGATGCCATCCCAGATGGTCACCGGTTCCCCATTTTCATTTAGCTCCGGTTCTCGACTGTCATACTCGATCAGAGCATCCCTGCACTCAATGTTTTTGAAGTCCCGCAAGATGGGCTCGGGGAGGTCCAGCCGGTCGTTCAGCCGGTAGTGCCACTGAAGGTAGCCAATCCACAAAACGAGTTCGGCAATCTGGGCTGCTCGTGGGTTTATCTCCAAGCCCAGGAACTGGTGCGGATCGACGGTCAGGCCTTCACTTTCCAGCACGCCTTGCCCCTGGGTCAGCTCGGAGATAAAACCCAGGACCTCCCCCTCCAGGCGCTTCATGTGTTCAAGGGCCACGTAAAGGAAGTTAGCGCTACCACAAGCGGGATCAAGTACTCGGGTCTGGCAAAGCTGATAATGGAAGGCTTGGACTTCCTGAAGAGCTTTGTCTGTTTTGCCTTGCCGCAGCAGGGTTTCCGCCGCACCTCGGATGTCGCCCCATTGCTCACGAAGCGGTTCAATCAGGGTCGGCATGACCAAGCGTTCAACGTAGGCCCTGGGAGTGTAATGGGCACCCAGTTTGTGGCGTTCCCGAGGATCGAGCGCACGCTCCAGTAGCGTCCCGAAAATGGCTGGTTCAACGAAACGCCAGTCGGCTTTGGCCGCATCAATGAGCAGCTGGATCTGCTGGACATTCAGGGGAATCGGATCGATGCCTTTGAACAGCCCGCCGTTGAAGCGCTTGATGGTCTGCATCAGACGCTCACTGTAGCCACCAGCATTCATGGTTTCCCAAAGCGCCTTCACGGCGTGGGGGAAGGCTTCAGGATTCTTGTCCTTAATATCGATCAAAAGGTTCTGGAAGGATGCCTTGGGGAGTAACTCTACGTCTTCGGCAAACATCGTGAACAGGCAGCGCTTGAGAAAGCTGGCTACTCGCTCGACATCGTATCCATTATGCTCCAGGGACTTTGCCAATTCAGCCAGCTTGGTACTGACCTCTCGGGTCACCCTGGCAGCATGCTTGCTCGGATCGAGCTGATCCGGTTCCAGCCATAGCTGACGAAGACGGTGCTGAACATCCGGTTTATGCAGGTCGTCCAGTCGGATCTCATAGTGTCTGGGATCAGGGAACGGAACATAGTTACCGCCAGTTCGTGAAAACTCGGAGTAGGTGTAGATAGCGTTGCCCACATCGACAATCACGATGAATGGCGGTCGGCCATTTTCTACTTCTTCCTGGGGCAGTCCTCGAATGTATCGCTCAGCCTGCGCTACAGCTGCATTAACAGCGTTCTGTTGGCTCCGGGATGCCAGCTCCTTGCCAGTTTGCTTGCCTTCTAGTACGAAGCAGTCCCGACGATACAGGTCGATGTACCGGTTGTCGGTGTTGCCATCGACTCGAGCCGATGCGATGAACCGCTCAAATACATAGGAGTTCTGACTGGTGTCGCCTTCACCCGGGTCTGGATGAGGAAGGTCCAGCAGCGTACACAGGTCTCGCATGAACGATTGGAAGTTTGCTCGTTCACTACCTGTGTTGCCTTTCCAGCGTCTGAGGAATTCATCGACGGAAAAGGGATCTGCAATGAAGGCATCCAAGCGTACTACTCCTTAGAACCAAATCACGAAACGATTCACTGTCAGTTTCGTTGAAGATTGTTGTTAAACGGCAGATTGAGGATCACACGATTTCTCTAATCGGCTTCCCGCCTTTGCTCGATAAGAGCCGGGCAGCGTCCGTTGAGTTTGGCACGCTCTATACGTATTTTTTGGCCAGCTTTAAGAACTGGCCGAAAGCGAACAAGGCTTTGTCCGTTTTCCTCATATCGCCCTGATCTAGCGATCTCAGAAATGGCAGGTATTCCTCACAATAGCTATGGTACTTTTGTTTTTTCGTGGTACCAATTTCCATAATCCTGCCCGTTAGGAGATATTTCATTGCCCGGTAAGTGTGCTGATCAAAGATTGGCCACGCCGATGAGTCCAGGCAGTGAAGGTAGAAGATGTTCCAGATGGCACCGCCCGATTGTCTGTAGTCCAAATACCGTTTTTTTACATCACCACTGAAGTTCACAGGATAATTTTCACGAACGCTATCCGCCTTCTTCCTGCTCAACTTTCCGCCATTCTTCCACATAAACAATTCAAGGAGAGACGTGTCTGTGAGGGGCTCTCCAATATTCCTGGTGTACAGATCGTCATAGTCGTAATAGTACCGCTTGGACCAGTGGTCGAAGAATTCGTCTCTTCCAGCAACTTCTATGTGAAACGATAGATTCATGCGCACTCCTGACAAAAAAGCCTTACTCTTCCAGCAAGTCTACTGTGGCTGACCCCAGTTCGATTCGAGCGTTACCGTCAACTATGTAAGCTTCTGATTCAAGCAGTGACGATATGTCCACGAAAATAGTGGGGCCTGATGGTTCGCAATCTGAGTCGACTTCATCCTCAGTAAGTCTGGATGCCTCTTTAAGATATTTGGCTGTTGCGCCTTCATCCAGTGTAATGGTCAGCTTACTCATAAAACCCCTATGACTTCTGGCTATCAGCAACAGCTACTTGGTTAAGATTAGTCTGCCAGCTCCATTCTTTTAAAAGATGCATTCAGGGTGGTTCTAGACACGCCAAAATGCTTGGCAACCTCAGTTTTCGTAATCTGAGTATCTGACAACATAGCAGCAGCCTTTTTGATGTCCGAATTCGACATCGCTGGCTTTCGGCCACCTTTTCGCCCCCTGGCCCTTGCAGCCTGCAGCCCCGCAATCGTCCGCTCCCGAATCAAATCACGCTCAAACTCAGCCAGAGCCCCGAAGATATGGAACACCAAGCGGCCACCTGAACTGGTGGTGTCGATGGATTCCGTCAGGGACTTAAAGCCAATACCCCCATCCTGGAGGCCCTGAACAATCTCTACCAAGTCCTTCAACGATCGAGCAAGGCGGTCCAGCTTCCACACGATCAGGACATCACCTTGCCGGAGCATACGGAGACACTGCGACAGCTCAGGTCGCTCCCGGAGAGTTCCGGTGAATTTTTCCTGAAAGACCTGTTCAGCCCCGGCTTTCTCCAGGGCATCCACTTGGAGTTCGGGATTTTGGTCTTGGGTGCTGACGCGTGCATAACCTATGATCATAAAAGGTACCTTTTCTGTTCATAGATTGTTGTACGTGATTGTTGGACGCGAAACAAGCCGAAATTGGGTAATTTTGAGGGGTGAACGAGAGTGTCCAATAAACGACCGTTTTTTTCAGCAAACACCCCAGCTTGATCAAGAAATGCGCAATGCTCAACAGCAAGCAGAAAATTTGCAACAAGAAGTAACCAGTCTGCACAAGCAGTTGGCTGGCTATCAGCCCCCAGCGGAACTGCAAACTCTGCGCAATAACACTGGGCTTGTAGGGAACCTTGGTTTGGATCTTCCGGCCAATGGCCAGCAGGCCCTGATTGCCATGGTGGCGGTGCTGTCTCAAAAAGATAACCTGGAACGTCTGTGGGATACTCTGAAAGAGCGCTGCGAAGCAGAAAAACGCCCAGCCAGTGCAGAGGAGCTTGGCCTGCTCTCTTCTGCGCTTGGCTGGTATAACCACAACTGGAAATTACGGCCCTTTCAATTATTGCAACCCTGTGAAGGCGACAGCTTTGATTATCAGCAACAGCAAAAAGCCAAACATCAAACCGATGGCGAAACCCTTAGCCAGATCTGGCTGCCTGGCCTAGCCGACGGTGCCGGCAAGCCCCTGCGTAAAACCCTGGTTTTAACCCGCTAAGTTCTGGCTAAGGATGAGACATGAGCAGTTTTGAAAGCGTTTATAAAGCAGCAGAAAAGCAACTGCAAGAACAACTCAGTACCAGCGAGTTTTGGTATCTGGTGGCCCCCGGTCAAACCGCCACCAACCCGGACATTCTCGGTGTTTTGCAATCAAGCACAGGCCTGCTTTATACCACTGAGCAGTTAAAGCAGTTTATGGAAGCAAACCCTTTCATAGGCATTTGGCATCAGGGTAAAAAACAGAATTTGGTTCTAGAATCAGCCAGCAAACTGCTGTGGAGTAATAGTGAGGCCAAAGAAGGAGCCGACTGCACTATTGACGAAGTTGAGCCAATTCTAACAAAAACAAAACACTTAGGTTTAGATGGTTGGAAGTTGCCTGGGTTTGAACAGCTTAAAAACTTTGCCATGCGTTCTAATAATCCTTTCCGAAAGGGGCGAAATTATCGTTTGATTAGCTCTGGCAACGAAAATGATAAATATAATTGGTTGTGCATAAACGGATGCGTTGATGTTCATGAAAATTGTTGGAGTATTGAAAAATATCATGCCGGATTTTTATTTTCAGTGAATTATGCTTTTCGTCAATTCGATCACTATGAAATTGCAGAAAAGCTGCTAGGGAGACTCTGAATAAGTCCCCAAAATCAGCGATAATACGGCCATCATCAACCGCATAGGATTCGTTGCCACCATGGATCAGATCACCTTCTCCGAAGCCGAGTACCAGACCAAGAAGCGCAAA
>Ga0209128_1002507_pt1 | contig 11865 bp, 17 predicted proteins | sample ETNvirnome_6_100_FD_184072 | JGI IMG/M metagenome (GOLD analysis project Ga0209128, IMG submission 184072) | Marine viral communities from the Pacific Ocean - ETNP_6_100 (SPAdes) (version 2) | ecosystem: Environmental > Aquatic > Marine > Oceanic | place: Pacific Ocean | collected 2013-06-19 | reverse complement strand
AGCCTGTTAAGGGCCAAGCCCCTCCTCCGCTTTCTAAGATCGATCGGCTTCCGGCAACCACCAACGAATCAGTGTTACCATATTCCTCAGCCCACTCAGCAACATCGGCTTGAGTTGGAACACTTCCATTGGCTGTTTCTATTAAAACCGTCACATAGAGCAGCCCGGAGTCCCGATAAAGATCCTGTACTTCCTGCGCATGCGCTGCAGCGTTCCTGCAGGGCCCACACCAGCCCGCAGAGAAGTCCAAAACAATCGGGCGCCCAAAGTTCGCATAAAGACCAAAGTTGTCCCCTCGGTGATCTACGCCCTCTAGATTGCACGGGTGATCACCTTCTACTCCCGAACAGGCATCCCACGTAATAGGGCTTGGCGGAAGCAAATCAAGTGGATTTGTTTCATGAATTCCTGGCTGTGAGTGCTGCGCAGCAGGGCCAGGAAACACATCATCTTCCACATCCGCTGGTGAAAGATCTTTTTGGTTGTCGAGGTCATCAAAAACTGTATCATTGGGGGCCACACAGGCCGCCGCTAACAGACAAAATGCTACCAAAATCATTCGTAACATAATAAAATACCTCCTATTTTAACTAGGGGGCATTTAGGCATTTATTATAGAGTTTGAATATATTCGATTAATAGTTCGATTTCTTCATCGGCGAGACCAAGATTTGGCATTCGGGTTCCTTTTTTGATGCTGGACGGTTTTTTAAGCCATTTTCGCAAGTTTTCGCGTGTATTTGGAACTTTTCCCGCGATTAACGGCTTTTGAGTAAAATTAATCATGAAAGGTCACTCGGATCGCGATATTTGAGTCGAACTCGTTCAGAAATTGGAATTGCCTCTCCATCGCCATCAATTCTTACAAAAGTCATCTGTGTATTAACCACAGACCTCTGAGTACCATTATACACCGAATGTCGCCGCGCTTCCATACTTAATGTGAGAGAAGTTTTACCAATTTTGGCCACTTCTCCGTATATTTTGATAATTTGGCCCGGTCGAACGGGTTTTTCGAAAGTTAAGCTCGAAATATGCTTTGTAACCATCCTAGGAGTGTCTGCGGCTTGTGCAGCATAGGCAGCGGCCGCTTCATCGAGCCATGCGAGCATAACACCTCCAAATAAGTTTCCGTGGTATCCTACATCTTGTGTTTTTACAAAATGAGTCGAAATAAGCTCCATTATTTAGTTTGATTTCTGGGTTTCGATAGATTTACTACAATTAGTGCCCTGTAGACACCCGGAAGTGGTTTCACACAGCCTTTCAACCGCTTCTTTTATTAAATCGATTTTTTGGTTGATTGCATTCAGGTGATTAAAGAAATCTTGTTGATTATTGGTCTCGCGAAGGCCTTCAACCAAAGTTTCGAGCTCATCAATCGGATCATTGGTAGTATTTGGGTGTTCAGACATTGTAATTTGTTATAAATAGGCAGAAATTGCCATAAATCCCTCTTCTGGCGCATTCTCGTATTGACATTACCAAGTAAATCAATTATAATTGTTATTAGGTTGGTTTTTAAGATAATTACTGCATGAGTGTCTTCCGTAAACATAAATCTATTGTCGATCGAGCCGCTAGCGACCGCGTACGGCATAAAAAGAAGATTGAGAAGGCTATTAAGCACTCTATCAAGGATGTAATCGCTGAAGAGTCTATTATTGGACAAAATGGCAAGAAAAAGATCCGAATTCCGGTCAAAGGCATCAAAGAATACCGTTTTCTCTACGGAAATAACGAAAATAACAAGACGGTTGGCTCTGGAGGCGATCACAAGCTCCGTAGAGGGCAAAAAATCGGCAAAGGACGTGGTAATCGCGCCCGTGGCCAAGGAATGGGCCCAGGTACCAACGAAAAGGGCGAAGAATACTATGATGTGGAGGTTACACTTGAAGAATTGGCCGAATATCTCTTCAATGACCTCGAATTACCCGATTTAGAGAAGAAACAGTTCCGTTTTGTGTCCCAAGAGGCCGTAAAACGCAAAGGATATCGATTTAAGGGCATCAGACCGCGTTTGGCGAAGAAAGAAACCGTAAAACGCAAGATTAAACGCCGAAAAATGGCCCAAAAGGCCGGTACCTTCGATCCCGAGAGCGATGAGAGGTTCCCTTTTCATCAAAATGACTTAAAATATCACTATATTAAGCCCAAAGACAAGGATAATAGTGCAGCGGTGATTTTTTTCTTGATGGATGTGTCTGGATCGATGTCACAAGACCGAAAATACCTTGCACGCAGCTTCTTTTTCCTTTTATATCAGTTTTTAAACCACAAATATGAAAGAGTAGAGGTTGTTTTTATCTCTCATTCTACCCACGCTGATCGAGTTAACGAAAATGACTTCTTTAAAGTGGCCACAAACGGTGGCACAATCATTTCAAGCTGCCTAAATTTAGAATTAGACATTATTGAAAAAGAATTTCACCCAAATAGTTGGAATATTTACACATTTTACTGTGGCGATGGCGAAAATTGGCACTCTGACAACGAAACATCCCTAGATTTGTTCAAAAAAATCAAAGATTTAAGCCAATTAACGGGATATTGTGAGATTAATGAGACATATAAAGGTCTTGCAGACGACGATGACGATCAAACCTTCGGAATTAGCTCGTGGGCGACCTTTTCAGCGTGGAAAAACGAAGAAATGGAGAATTTATGGGCCAAATTAGGCCCCCTTTGCGATAATAAGTTCAAAAAAGTCATGGTTGGAGACACAGAACACATTTGGACAGCCTTTAACGCGCTATTTGGAGGTAAAATCAAGTCATGAGCACGTGGACCGAGGCTGATTTACTGTATTGGGACGAAAAAATCAGCCGTATAGCTACTGATTTGGGGCTCGACTGGCATCCTATTGACTATGAAATTATAGATTATCAAGAAATGTTAGGCGCCATGGCTTATACCGGTCTTCCCACGCATTATCGGCACTGGTCCTATGGAAAAGAGTACGAAAGAACCCATACTTTGTACAATATGGGCCAGACAGGCCTCCCATATGAGATGATTATCAACTCCAATCCTAGTATTGCTTATCTTATGAAAGAAAATGCGCTCCATATTCACGTCTTAACCATGGCTCATTGTGTAGGACACAGTGATTTCTTTAAAAATAATCGTATGTTTGCGAATACAAACCCCAATAACATCATTGATAGCTTTAAATCGGCAGCTAAATATGTTAAAAAGTTAATAGAGGACCCCTCTATTGGCATCAACAAAGTAGAAAGAATCTTAGATGCAGCCCATTCTATCAAATATCAGGTTCCACGGTACCCGGGGATTAAATATAAGACACAACAAGAGCTCCTTGCGGTAGAAAAAGCTAAAATGGAAGCCGACCCGAAGTACAAAACCAATCTAGAGAGAGTTCCTTTAGAACCCCAATACAATCTATTACGATTTATAGCCGAACACAGCAAGCATTTAAAGGAATGGGAAAGAAATTTACTTCTTATTGTTGAAGAAAGTTCCAAATACTTCATTCCGCAGGCTATGACCAAGATTATGAACGAAGGCTGGGCGTGCACCATCCATTATAAAATCGTTAATGAGCTAAATTTACCGGACGATCTGCATCTCCCATTTCTAAAACTTCATAATCAAGTGATCCGACCTCACTTGGGTCAAGTAAACCCCTATCATTTGGGTTATAAATTATTTGAAAAGCTTATCAAAGACTTCGGTTTCGACGAGGCAAAAATTTTGAGAGAGATACATAATGACATAACTTTTCTCCGATGTTACATCGATCAAGAATTTCTAGAAGAGATGAATTATTTCAGTTATTCCTTTAAAAAGACTAAGAAATCTCTTACAATAGACCAGATTTCTGATGACTCAGGATGGGAAAAAGTCCGAGATGAATTAATTAAGAATGTAGGACTTAATCGATTGCCAGTGGTCTATGTGGATGAAATAGAGAAAAATAACGTTCTTTCTTTGGTTCATGAGCACGACGGCCGCGATTTAGACGTAGCGCATGGTCAGAAAGTACACGATTACATAAAAATACTATGGGGCGATGACGTAAAATTAGTCTCAACGGTAGAAAATGAAGTGTGGGAGTTTTAATAGATGAGTGTTACCAAGAAATTTTTTCAGAACATCAAGAAACATCAAGAAACTAAAAAGATAAAAAGATTTAATGGCTTTTTAGAAGATTATTTAAAATTAATAGAAAAAGATAGAGAAATTCCTGTATTGGCCCACAAGCGATTATACAAGCAAATTATGTCTCATGGGGTAAGTACCATCGATGAAACCAATGCGCGATGTAATAAGCTTTTTGGTGGCGAAACTATTAAAATATACGACTACTTTTCCAGCCAATTTTTTGGCATGGAGCGATCTTTGCTTAAGATTATGAGATTCTTCCATTCTGCGTCAATGAAGGGAGAAGAGAGTCGTCAGGTTCTACTTCTCTTGGGTCCTGTAGGCGCCGGTAAATCAGCATTAATCGAACACATTAAAAGTGCCCTCGAAGAATGTAATTTATTTTATAAGCTTGCTGGGTGCCCCATTAATGAAGAACCACTTCATCTAATCCCACGATCTCTTCGCGAAGACTTTGAAAAAGTTTATAAGATTAAAATCGAAGGAGATTTGTGTCCCGTCTGTCGTCATCACCTCCTTCATGAATACGAGGGAGATTATACCGCCTTTCCCATTACACAATCTTCCTTTTCTGTTCGCGGCCGAGTAGGAGTTGGGGTTGTACCTCCTATGGATCCCAATACACAGGATACAAGCCTCCTGATCGGCTCTGAGGATATTTCAAAGCTCGACCTCTACCCAGAGGATGACCCGCGAGTATTAAGCCTTAACGGAGCTTTTAATGTTGGTAATAGAGGCATTGTTGAATTTGTCGAGGTCTTCAAAAATGAAATTGAGTTCCTTCACACGATGATTACTGCCACTCAAGAAAAAAACGTTCCGTCGCCCGGCAAACAGGCTATGATTTATTTTGATGGTGTTATTGTGGCGCACTGCAACGAAGCAGAATGGAACAAGTTTAAGTCCGAACACACGAACGAAGCGATACTTGACAGGATTGTGCGTGTTAATGTGCCTTACTGCCTAGAATATAAGCAAGAAGTCAAAATTTATGAAAAGCTTATCGATCGATCCGACTTTAATTATCATATAGCGCCTCATACACTTGAGGTGGCGGCCATGTTCGCTGTTCTTTCTCGGCTTAAGCCTTCAAATAAGGCAGACCCTCTTACAAAAATGAAAATCTATAACGGAGAAGAAATTGTAGAAAAAGGACTTATCAAAAAAGTTGATATCGAGGATCTCCGCGATGAAGTAGAAGATGAAGGAATGAGTGGTATTTCTACACGCTTCATTATGAAGTCGATCGACGCTGCATTAGCCGACTCAACCAAGAACATGATTACGCCTATTTCAATCCGCGACGCATTAATTAAGCAAGTAAAGGAACAGATCGTAAATCCAGACGAGCGAAAACACTGTCTTCAATTTCTACAGAAATCTCTTCACGAAGAATATCTTTCTATTCTCGAAAAAGAGATTACGAAGGCCTTTGTTACAGCCTATGAAGAACAGGCTGAATCGTTATTTAACAACTACCTCGATCACGCAGAGGCATATGTCAATAATACTAAAGTGAAAGATCGAGTCACCAGCGAAGATATGGAACCCGATGAAAGGTTTCTTCAATCCATTGAGGAACAAATTGGTATCAAAGGAAGCGCAAAGAATAATTTCCGTGCAGACATTTCGTCTTATATGTTTTCCAAATTACGCCGCGGCGAGACGATCGACTGGCGCTCTTATGGTCCCTTACGTGAAGCAATCGAGACTAAGCTTGTGGCGTCTGTGAAGGACATCTCTCGCATTGTCACCAAGAGCAAGAGTCGAGATGTAAAACAACAACGTAAATTTAATGCAATGGTTCAAACCTTAATTGATAACTATGGTTATAATGAGAATTCTGCGGAGGAAGTAATTAAGTTTGCATCAAACAATTTGTGGCGCGACTCATAACTTCCACATTCGTTATGAGCGTTTTAAGGAGACCCTACTTCTTTCCCTCTCCCGATTTTAATATCTCCAAACCATTGACTCGGCACCATTGATAGGTTTCTTTAGGATGAGTAAATAACACACGCACCCATGGGTTGGCAGGGTCTAAATCGCTAAAGATTTCCAATATAACGCCCACAGAGTTGAATTTTTTGGATTTAACCAAATCACCTGGTTTCATATAATAAGTAGTAAAACTACATTCCGACGCGCGTTAGTGAAAGGTGTTGTCGTCCGAATTAGTAAAATTCACCATAGTAGTTGGGCTTTTGATTCCCATGTCGTGATCCATAGATAAGATCAGTTCTTTCGAGGTCGTGTTAACATACACAGAAATGTATTCATCTTCGGGGACCTTCATAAAGTCTTTTAGCGCCAAACTCATGCTGCCATACTTATGCACAAGAACAGTCAATATGGTCGACAACATTTGAGGCGAAGAAATGTCCTGATCGGGATCGCCCACATTTTTGTATAGTTCTTCCACCGTAAGCCTCTCAGTATTAGTAAGAGATATATCGGCGGCACCTTCCTTGTTCCTCTTCACGACATCCATAGTAGTACGAAGCACGACATCCAGATCTTGCGCCATTTGCGTGTTCAGCTTGACGCGACGATAATTTAAGACTCCAATATACACGGCGCCAATAATAGAGCCAACCAGCAGGCCGGCCAGAACAAAGTTAAGAGTTACCATGGGTGGTTCCCTCCTTTAGTAAGTAGTTGAAAATCCGCGATTTTTTCTCGTAAATTTTTAGGGTATGAGCATAGAATAACATGTTACCACCTCCACTTAAAGTGCAAACCAACACTTACTTCGAAGAAAAGCAAATAAAGAGTTAAAGTATTGAGCTGCCAGCCGTAGGGGTTGGTACCGCCAATACTAAGAAGCACACCAAGTTCACGGTCAAAAGATCTTTTCGCAGACAGGACAGGACGTATCATTAGAAGAACGCAGACAAAATCTTAAACGCAGACGCCCCTATAGCAACAACACAAACCCAAAAGACAAAATAAGTGAAGTCTTCTTTATTACTTAAAGATTTACGCATTCGATAAATCGATTCCTAAAATGGTACCTTGCAACGCTCGAGGAGATGGTGCACCAGCCTTTGAGGGGTCATCCCAGACTCCAGCCAGTTCTTCTGCGCTGGGCTCATACACACCCGGTTGCAAATTGTCGAGAACATATACAACATGTTTAATTTCATCGTCACGCTCTTGACTAGGGGGCATCTCTAGAGCAGCCATTAGCCTAGGCCGTACGGATTCGACTGCCTTAGCTTTCGCCTCTTCTTCACGTCGCGCGACTGCTTCGTCGCCCCAGACCCTACCAACGTCTCGTTTAAGTGAGTCACGGAATTGTTTCGTCAACTCACGCGACTCACGCTCCGCAGCATGCGAGATCTCACGTTCAGCCTTCTCGTCCTCAGACCAAGGGGGGTTCTCCTCGAACTCCTTGATGATTTCTTCGCAGATGATTTGATTAAGCTCTGCTTTGGTAATCTTCATGACTTCTATAAATAGTCTGGGAAATTATTTGGGGAATTTTCTACGGCGTCTTCGTCGAGCTTCTTCCAATCGCTCACGCCGGTTCCTCACGCGCAGGGACTCTTTTGGATACATTCCCTTAAAAGCGTTACGGATATCTTCGATTGGATCTTTTTTGCGTACGGCCTCTTTAGTCTCTTTGCACCGGTTCTTTAATCGCCACGCAAAGTACACGATTAGTCCGCCTGGAATTATAATGGCCGCTATTACTACTAGCGCATGTATCACCGGATTGGTCATCGCGTCGCATCCTACCCCTTTTTCTCTTTAAGCCACTCAGTTACGGGGGACGCTATAGAGCTCCATCCGATGCCTGCCATCCCGGCTAAGGCTGCTGCCCAAATCACTCCGACTGAGCACATTCCTGCTATTATCACTAATTCTTGCCATGTATCCATTATATTGTAATTAGGCGCTTTTTGGATTGTCGGGCAAAAAGTCTGAAAAATGGGAGCCGCGTTGAAAACGTACTTAGTTTGAATCCTACATAACCCAGGATTGCAAGCGACATACTTTGCCCCCGGCAGGGGGGAGGGGGGGTACCCACATAGCAACGAATCCTAATTTTTCTAACTACTTGAAATCACTTAGGTTTAATTAGGTTGGGCCTTAAAGGATATAAAAGAAAACCCCGGTCCAACTTAATGGCCGGGGTTCCTCGCCGGTTGCGGCTTGTATAGGTTTAGGACTTCTTGTTGTGCTTACGCTTGTGCAAGGGAAGGATTGCAATTGCGAAGGTCACAACATCGGCAAGACTAGAATTGTCTAGGTTGCCTTGCAGCTCGACAACCGCCGCGCGAAGGTTGCCAACCGTCGCGACGTTGGACGGGTCAACACCAACGAGCGCGCACGCTTGCAGTGCACCATCCAGCTTTGACTGTGCATCGGCAACCAACTTAGCGCCGGTTGCATCGGTTGCGGTGAAGCGTAGGGTTCGCCCGGTAAAGTTGCGATCCTTTACAGCCTTGTTGGTTGCCGGAACCAACCCGGTCGCGGCCTCCAACATAAGCGCGGAACCCTCGCTGTTGAGGTCGCCGTGGGAATCGCGCACGAATTCCAATGCAGAGCCAATGTTGGAGAAAGCGACGATGCCAGCTTCGTTAGAGTTGGTTACGAGAAAAATGTTTGTGTTGGCAGTTGCCATAGTATTGGGTCCAATCCAATTGTGTTGGGGCTTAATCGCCTCAACTGTTATAAGTATATCACACTGCGCGGAAATGTTGTCACCATCCTGTCGAGAGTTTGCAAATTGTTTGTCAATCCCTCGGCTGCTCTGGTTGTTGTTGTTTCCGTCGCTGTTCATACTAGTAATATAGCACACTGACAGCCGGCGTCTCGGGCATAATTGTGCCCGATCGATATTCAATTTACTTGCGTGTGCGTAGCGTTCGGATGCTTGCGTGTGCGTAGTAGTTGCCGCGTATATGCCGCGAATTGTGCCGGTACTATATCAGCCAAAGCAGCCAGACTACCTTTCCCAGATTGTAAACAGGAGCAATACAAACAAAAACAGTAGTAGCAGGTTCATCATATGGGGCTAAGCCACTTTGACCCATTCGACCTTGCGGGACAACACCTTAAAGCGGTAGGACGGAATAGCATCCGCAACGTAGGCGTTATGGGTAGGCAAAAGCCATTCGGGTAGATCGACGCTGTTAGCAGTCCAGACTGTTTTAACACTTCCCAGCTTGCTTACATACTGAACAATGCCGAGTATGCTCCCAGTCAAATCTTGCAATAGCTTTGTGCCCTCGTGCTTCTCAATGGTGACAAGATCTCCTGGCAAGATTTCTTGAGTAAATCTCTGAAGATTTTTCTGTCCCTTTTTCTGTGAAGATTTCCTGGGTGCTTTTCTCCGAGGATTTTTCGCTGCCTTTTTTACAGTGCTCGCTGTGACTTTCTGAGAAGATTTCTTCTTCTTCGCTCCGGCCTTTTTCTTGCCTGCCCATGCGGTCCAACATGCGTTGGCGCAAACGGTGTTGCCTGTCTTCGCCTTAAACTTCTTGGCCTTGCAAAACTTGCAACTCTTTACAAACTTCTCTGCTGCTTCTTGTGCTTTGATTGTGCTCGCGAGCTTCTTTGCTGTTGCGAAGATTTCTGTGGTGATTACGCGCCAACCTTTTTGGCGATTTATGTAAACGAGCTTGATGCCAATCTGGTTGCTGGCCTTCCCGCTGGTTAGATCAATCCCCGAATCCACCACAACGCGCACGAACTTTGCTGTGGGATGGTTGCGGCTGTAAATTGCCGTACTTCCCTTTGCGTTCTTCTTGTGGCGAAGGAACTTGTCCCCGCGAAGAATATGGTCAATCTGTTTTGCGATTACTTTGCTCATGCTGATACCTTTACTAGTCCCTCATCGGGGTCGTCGGCGTAATACCAATTGTAATATTGTCCGAGCATCCCGCTGTTCCATTTTACGTTGACCATGCGTTGCCCTTTGTGGTCGCGATGGTGGCTGATAACGACACCCAACCACGGATTATTGCGCCGGGAAGCGACGAGATCACCAATTTCCAAGTTGAGTTGAACTTTTATGGGGTTCATTTTGTCGCCTTTCTAAGGTTGCAAAGTGATTCCCAACTGTTTGTCCTGTCGGGATACTGAACAAATGCCATTTCTGCAACGTCGTCAATCTTCGTGACCACGCCGATCTTGCGGTGGAACCAATGTCCTCGCACCAAATCACCAATCTTGATCATTTTGAGTCTCCCGGCGAAAGCAGCTCAACGTCTTTGATCTTTTCCCAACCCGCGCCGACGCCATAATCCTTCGGGAAGTTAGTCCAATGAACGAAAATTCGCGGCGATTCGCGGCGAAGGATCATGCCTTGTGTCTGCGCGCCCGTCTTCGTCACAATCCCGCAAAGACCGGGATAATTGGTCTGGTCGCGCCATTGAACCATATCACCGATTTTCATCGTTTTGCTCCACGCTGGATAAGACTTTTAGGCAAGCTGCGCGCTGCCAACTACCACCGGGCTTCTGTCTGAGACTTCCAAGACCTTTTCCGTCCCAGATTACTTTGACTTCTCCGTTATGCAGCGGACCTCGACGGCGCGTGTCAATCACAATTCCCACAAGATTGTGATATGAACCGCCAACCCACTTGACCCAATCGCCTTTATGGAATTGCATTTTCTAAACTGCGCTCAAAAGTTCGAGTTCTGTGATATATTCTTCTGTATGTGCGCCGCTGCTCCAAGTGAACCACTTGACTTCGACAAGATAAGCGCCGTTTGCGTTGACTTGAAGAATCCTCACAACAGTTCCAGGGTCCGAGTCCAAGTGCTTCGGAATACTTCGCACAATATCGCCAACCTTCAAAAGCGGCTGTCCAAAAGCGTCGTGCTTTCTCGGTGTTGCTCGTGTTTTAGACATCATTTTACACCAGCTCCAACACTGGAAGTCCGTTGAGGGTTTGTACGCCGTTTGTCCATTCGACCCTAGCGCAGATTACCGATGTTTCCCAATTGTGCTGGGGGGTGGTACTTATGAGAGCCACCACAAGTCCCACGATATCGGACTGGTTGCCGTAAGAAGCCTTGTTTGGTGCAATTCGCACCAAGTCGCCAATCTCGATTTCCTTGAGCATCAGTAACGCCCACCGAGTTCTTTGCGGTCCCAGACCTTTTCGGAAAAGACTTTGGCGAAACGCAGTCCGGTTCCGTCTTCATCGGTGTCGTCGCTTGTCGCGAGGGAAACTTCAGCCGCGAAGGATCGAAGCATCTTGATGAACTCGATTTTGCCGAAGTTGCGCTTATAACTGTCGTCCATCCCGCGACCAAGGTAATCACGTGCGAGTTGATCAATGATCTTTAGGGTATTCCTCATCCCCTGATTGTCGTCGGTATCAAAAACAATAACCATCTTCATTTTAGTTGATCCTCTCAATCCACGCACAAACGCCCTCGGCAAGCATCACATTCATCGTTGCGGCCGCAATCGTGAGATCCTCCAAATCCCAAGTTCGGTGTTCCCCGGCATAAAGACCGTCAATCCATACGCTGTGAAGCCGGAACACTTTACTTGCTCTCGGTGAACTTGATGATGTCAGCCTCGGTCAATCCGAGTTCGGCCATCGCGGCTTCTCGCTTGAGCTGCTTTTGAGACTTTGCCTGCACCTTCGATGCGGCTTTTGCCTTCTTTCGCTTCGGCTTGGGTTCGGGCTTGTCGTTGAAGTAGGAAACGACGAAAGTCAAAAGAGGAGCCTTCTGCTTGTTGCGGAGACGGGCGAACTTGAGTCGCCGTTCAG
>Ga0209128_1002505_pt1 | contig 11870 bp, 23 predicted proteins | sample ETNvirnome_6_100_FD_184072 | JGI IMG/M metagenome (GOLD analysis project Ga0209128, IMG submission 184072) | Marine viral communities from the Pacific Ocean - ETNP_6_100 (SPAdes) (version 2) | ecosystem: Environmental > Aquatic > Marine > Oceanic | place: Pacific Ocean | collected 2013-06-19 | reverse complement strand
ACAAGAGAATGCCTAACAACGTCAGTCATGACAATTCCATATTTCGTTTCACTTTTTTGTGTGTCTTGCCACGAAACAAGGTCCCCAGATCTAAATGAGTAACGGGGCTTTTTTGCTATCATTCTATATTATAACTCAAATTCCTGAGAATTACAAGACTAACTTAAGAATGCATCGATGTAACCGGGTGCTACCTTTAGAATAATAAGCCTCCATCCCATCCACTTAGCTCCAAACTTTGAGCCAATATCGTCAGCAAGCTGCTTATCGGGATTGTCAACTTCTAGAACAGCTTGGATGTGATAACCACCATCATCAGATGAGAAGTTAGCTGTGAATCTCCCTGTCCAGTTGTCCTCGATAAACTCCATTAGAGCTTTTCTCGCTTCTTCTTTCTCAGCTTTTTCGCCTTCCCAAAATACGCTAGCCATTTCTACTTAATCGCCTCAACAAGTATTCCGAACCCCATCCAGAGAGGATAGTGGACGAAACTAATTATTCCCTTCCAGTGAAGCTTGTCAGGGAGATAGTGATAATCCCACAACCTAACACCAAGCCAGAGTGCTGGGACCCCTACAACAATCTCGACACCCCAGATCCAGAGGGGATATGAAGCATACCTCATTGTGTCTGTTTGTATCAGATAGCTTATGAAGTCAAATCCATATGTAAGGCCAAAGGCATAGATGGGAAACATCCAGAGTGAAGCATGACCCACAAGGGCTGGGTCTTTCTTCTTAATCAAGTCTCTAAGAGCAGTAAAGCACATCTCAACTAAGAGTCCAAATGCTCCCCAGAAAACAAGCTCTGTAACAATCAATCCATATCCTCCAGCCACTTGCAAAATGTATCTCTCAATTTCTTAAAGATAAACACTACAAGAAAGAAACTTCCAAAAAACATACCAATAGGAAGTAGAAGCTCTATGCTATGACTCACTCACAATCTCCAGGTGATTCTCCCAGCATCGAGACACAATATTGTCACTCCAGTAGACTAGAAAGAATCCGCCCTCATGATCTCGATGCCTCTTTGGCTTTTTCGCCTCATCTACAATAAGGCCAAATCTCGGAAGATCAGTTCTTAACTTAACAGCATCACCAGTTTTCATGTCGGCATCCAGAGTTGAATTCCTACTATAACAAAGGAAAGACCAATGCAAAGCATCGTCTTAAGATTAAACATTGACTCACCCAGCAAGAGCCAGGTAAGTACGGGAAAAACAAGGTAAGATGTCCCAAACCCAATAAATCGAAGAGACCAGACACTGTCTCCAAGCGCAGAGTATCCGATTCTTGTCGCGTAATATGCGAGCAGAGATGTCGGTATGGCGAGCCCTATCATTATCCAGAAGCTTCTCGCCTTCCAGACATCTGACATCAATTGTGTGTTAGAGCTAAACCACACACCAATGTGGAGAAGCGTAAATAGAAGAAATGTGATGAACAGCTTCATCAAATCTCCGAAGCCTTACAGGCAATTAGTTAACATCATACTTCAGGCAACCTCTGTGATCGCCTTCGCTGATTGGCACGCATTATAGTCCAGTCCTCCCAGTATTGACGATTCCCCCATGGCTCACTCTGACCTGCAGAGGCTATGGCATTCTTGATAATCTGCCTTCCCTGCTCCTTGTCATCGCTCCACGGTACTCCTCGTTTCATGAGCTCAATAGCAGCAAGTCTCTGGTCAGATCCTGGTCGTCCTCCGTACGTATCAATAAGCTGCTCGGGTGTGAAATCAGCAAGGACCATTCCGGCATATTGAGGATTGTATCCGGGCATTGGCTTCTCTAGGTTTGCACCGTGCCGGCTACGAAGTCCATACATCTCGTTCCACACCCTTTCTGCAACATAGTCCATCCAGTCCCAGTTGGTTTCTGCGGTGCGATCGGATGCAGCTTGCCTCGCTTGCTCTCTCTTGCGCTTCAGCTTATCACCATGGCCATATCCGTAAACTGCTCGGTGATCTCTCGCATCATCCTCATGTCTAAATCTACTCTCGCGTTGTATCTCTTCCTGTATGATTCGTCTAAGGTGACTCTTCTTGATCTTCATATCTTTACTCCAGACAACCATACATATTCTCCTGCCTCAATAACTTCTAAACCTCATACAGGTCATGTTGCTGTGCATCTGTCCTGCACTCGGGTGTATTGTCATTCAGCCAGCCCTGATCAGGTTCCCATACCTTATGAAGCCCCTTGACCATTGCGATGACTGCGCCGTCAATAGTCTTAGACACAGCGAGCATCGCAGCATGAGCGTCCATCGGACCATTAAACTCCACAGCTGAGATTGTAAGATCCCCGTCAGAATGATAGAGCACAGTCCACATCATTGATCTCTCCCAAGTGTGTTGATAACTGTGTACCATCCAGGTGCGTTGTCTCTTAGTCGCGATAGCATCAGCGTCCTGCTTCGGAATTCCTGCAGAAAACTGGTGTGCTCGTCATCATATCCGCTAAACTTAGATGCGAGAATGACATCAGCCCTAAGAGTGACTGCATCTTTCTCAAAATACTCAACCTGAAATTGGCTGCACTGATCTCTGTCTAAATAAATCTGTTTCATCAAAACTCCTTGATGTCTACATTATACCACAGTGAGAATAGCTTTACATGTTTGACGCCAGCCAGACGAACGCCTTGGGAGGAATGGAGTCAAGCAAGTTCTCTGCATTTCCCTTCATGGCGATTCCCATCTCAACTGCAGCATCAAGCTCATCAGGATATTCAAACCCAGCAATAAACGTCTTAGCCTTATCACTATCTTCAAAGACGTAGACGTCAACATCCTTGGGCAGGGAAATCGTCTCTCCGATTCTCATGATGATCTTATTCTTTGGAGAGCTCTCTCCCTTCTTTCCCTTATTTATAATTCTATTTGTTAGTGCTCTGTTCAACCATGCTGGCATCTCACACACTCCTTTTGTTTTTGCTAACCCAAACGGGTATCTTTCTCGATGTTTCATCCAGAACTCGTATAGCCTTCATGGGAATTAGAGCAGGCTGCATATCGTTTCCGCCGCCGAGCCACGCAGGAGTGTCAGCATCGACGTCCTCCACCAGTGTCTCAGTCTTGTCAGTCGGATAAAAGAATCCGTTGTTCCCTATCTGGCTGAGGAAGACGGTATCTCCTTTCTTTAATTTTATCATTTCTCTCTCTTGTGATGGTGGGTCAACTGGGACTTGAACCCAGAACCTACGGCTTAAAAGGCCGGTGCTCTACCAATTGAGCTATTGACCCTAAGCAGTGGTCGGATCCCTGGGACTTGAACCCAGAACCGGCGGTTTATGAGACCGCTGCTCTAACCGATTGAGCTAGGATCCGATGAATCTATTATATCCTCTTCTAGGATAGGTTTACAAAATTTTCTTTACATTCCCGTTGCTGTTCTCAGAACTTCACCCTGGACAACATTCATAAACTCCTCTACTGTAATAGTACCTGAAGCAACCTTGTTCAGTCGATCATGGAGTTTGATTCTATTCATAGTATAAACTGTCTCTTTAATAATCTTGACGCCGGCATCTGTTGCCATCGTCACATAGGATTCATACGGAATATTACTCAAAGTACCACTAATCATCACACCAGCATCTGCTGATGTATAGTGATGATCGGCGATCTTATTTTCATTTGTTTTTATTTTCATTTTCTCTCCTTTCGAGTTTCTAGGCACTGTGCCCGGGGGTCTTTTTAAATTAGTTATGCTTCAGGAATCTCTGAAAGCTGTTCAATGATTGTAAGAAGCTCAACGATTGCCTCTTCTTCGTTCTCTTTATCTTGAGAATTAAATGTTTCAACTGTATCAAGGACAGTAGCCATGATGTATACCTTCTCTAATGTTGTCGTCTCAGTCATGCGCTATCCTCCATTGCCTGCGCGCCTTGTTGAAATGCCTGAATCAGGATCTTAAAGTCACTTTCTGCCTTGAGAAGGCTTCCACTATCATGATTCTTTATAGCGTCTATCTTTCTCTTCTCTGCGTTCTCAATTTGGGTAGAGAGTTCTTGGAATGTTGAAAAGAATATTAAGTTTGCACCAAATTCAGCTGCAAAATATTCAGCAGCATCGAAGGGAGTGATTTCTTTAATATCTTCTTCCGGGAGATCATCATCATATGTCATAGCTTCTCCGTGCTAGCATATAAATATCTAAGCACCAATCGTAGCAACGGTAACCTCAGGAACAATAATATTTGAAGTGTCTCCCAGAGTCATCTCTGGCGACAGCTGGTAGCGGCTACCCTTCAGCGTGAAGTAATCATTGTGCTTGACGCGTTGAGAGTTAAACTTGGGATCCAGACATCCGTGCCACAGTAGTCGTCTCTCGATGGCAGCGATCAGTGTTTTGTGAAAGGCACTTCCTTCGCCTGATATCGGAATCGGCATCCAGACCATCTTCATGCTAAGCAATCTACACACCGCCTCTGCAGCAGTAATGTGCTCCCGCTTCACCAGTGACTGGACAAACTGTGCCAGGTGCGGCGAGCCGGGAATCGGTGTCCGGTGATCGAGATGACTAAGCATGCGCTCCTGAAAGGAGCGGCCGTGGGTCTTCCCGACGTAGTTGACGTCAGGACCCCCGGGTTCCAGGAAGATGTATAGCCCAACAGGCGACCAGGGTCGCTTGGCGAGACAGCACATCTCACTCACAGTCATCTCTCCCATGGATTTCAGGTCCTGGCGAAAGCTCCACTCCCAGAGCTCATCGTAGACCTCCCCAAGCTGCAATCCTTGCCACTCGTCCCAGCGCCATACATGTTTCATCGGTTAACCTCCTGGAATCATTATAACATGGCCGGGCAAGGTTTACATGTGCTGCTTAATGTAGATCCACCCAGGACCCACCGGCCCTGCCTTGAAACTTATCTGTTGTCGTATTGTATATCAGCTGACCGTTAAATGTGGGTGACAGAGCGTTACGCTGTGTTGTAGTCAGCCTTGGGACAGCGAAGAATGCGTCAGGCGCAGCACCTCCAATATCAACAGATCCCGTGACAGCGAGAGCTGGACGCCCCTCAGATCCCGTGATGTCGAGCTGAGCTGAGAGAGGATTTGCCTCTCTGGGCTGTTTGCCACCGATTCCAATGTATCCGTTAGATGCTGTTACTGCTATAGAAGTTGACCATGTAATTGTATCACCTGTTTGTCCGAATGAAGCTGCCTCCCAGGACATGTAGTCATCTCTAACGAATCCCCACCTGAATCCTCTTCCAGGTGTAGCATATTTCCAGCTTGCTGAGGACGCGTCATACCAGGCGTTGGAGGTGATGTACTGATTTCCTCCCAGGTGGAAGCAAAAAGGCTCATCAGCCCCTCGAAGCTGAAGGATTGATCCGCTGTGAACTGCGTTTCCTTGAGTATCGACTATGAGATCTTGGCCCAAGATATTTACAGAATTTCTTCCGGGCATCTCTTCGATGCCTAGTGTCTTGGTGATCTCAACTCTTATTGATGACTCTTTTTTTGTACTCACTTTACACTTCCTATATGATCTTTAAAAGCTCTTGTCTGATCAACTTTCTAATCCTCACTTCTGCCATGGGCATTGGCTGTCCCATCTGTGGTGCCTGCGGGGATCCCATCTGCTCTGGAGGCAGACCAGCGGCTGCTGCCGGAGGCATATTCTGCTGCTGATTCTGAGAGCTTGTCTGGGCTGACGGGTTTGTAATAGCAGCCATGATCTGGTCTGCCTCCTCGTCCATGCCGTCACTTTTCAGCATGCTAACAAGCTCTCCAGTCTCCTCTCCGTTAGTGATCGCTGCCACAGCTGTGGTGAAGTCCTTAGATAGACCGGGAAGGTCATTAATATTCTTCTGAACCATTGCACGAACAACTTCCTCATCTGTTCCAAGCCCCTCTAGCGCTCCGTAAATTGCGGCTGCATCTGCGATTCTTGGATTTTGCTGCATGAGCTGAGACAGCCTAGACTCAGCCTCTGGGTCTTCCTTGAATGCACCCTTTAGAGAACTAATTCCCTGCTGAACCAGTGGCATTGCCATCTGCATCATCATCATCATCTTCATCGGGTCCATTCCAGGAGTTGGAGCTGGATCTCCCTCCTCTCTTAAGAGCTCAGCGCGAATGGCCTCTCTCAGAATCTTGATGTCAAGTCTCTCACTCTTTTTTCTCATTTTATTTTCCTTTCTCCCTCTATACAGAGATTCATTTTGGATAGAAGAGCGTGCTTCCTGGCTGGCAAGACTTCTGACGTAATAGTTGATTGCGTTGGCGTCCTCTTCCTCGTATGGCCGTCCTTCAGCACGTGCCCTCTTCTTAGTGTGTTTCGTCCTAAAGTAGTCTAGTGCCTTACCGAGATCGTCGATGTTCCAATACCCATCCAGGTCACTATCATTTTCTAGGCCGCCAGGTCCGAAGAAGGATCTGAAATCAGCCTGGCTGTATTCTGGAAATCTGTCAGCGTCGTCTTGAAGTCCGACTGAGAGATCTTTTAGAAGGTCTGAGATTGTCAAGTAGTATTGCCTGTTCTGGTCCCACCAGTCATCTCTCTCCTCGTAGTTCTCTCTACCGTGGTCTTGGAGCGACGCTTCAACCCCGGCAATCTCGACATCGTGGTCCGTGTCCATGGGAAGGTCCATCTTAGGAGCTTCAACAACGTCAGACCACTCCCCTCCAGACTCCGGCTCCGGAGGTGCCTCTGATGGAATCCAGCCCAGGTCGTCTGGATCCTTGTTCAGTGCGTCTGCTGTTGCACGAATCGCTGCTGGTGATCTCTCTCCCGGGTTGTCTCTATCTAGGGTGAATGATGCCTTGTGGTTATTCTCAAGAGATCTCCACTCTCCATCTGAGCCCTTCCTACGGGTGTGCCAGACGTCATCTTCTGCCTTGTACTCCCAGCTGTCACCAGCCCGGCCCTTTAGGACCTGTCCGGTTCCGCCTCCGCCTGCAGTAGTAGCTGAGCTCCTGTCTGTCCTCTCGACGAGAATTCCAGCCATCTCCTGCCATCTTTTCATCTGCGACATCTCTCTCTCCTATCCCTTTAAAATTCCTGCTAGCTTCTGCCAGCGCTGTCTAGACTCATCGACGGTCCCTACAAGCCTGCCTCCATCGATGTCTATCCTGGTCGCACCCGGAAGATCTCTCATCGCAGTGATGACCTGCATCACGATATTGCTCTGGTCGAGTTCGTCCTCCGCACTTATGTCAACACCTGCGTCCTCTAGGGCAGGACCGATGTGACTCGACGACGTCGAGACTGGAGGCTCCATTTCCTGGGACATGAACGTCGCCAGTTCACTGACTGAGTCATTGGGATCACCCTGAGTATCAGGTGCGAAGTCAGTCTCCTTGATCTTATTGACCAGTCTGTCATACTGGGGATGGTCCGCTATGGGATACCTGGTGCTGAGACTGCCCTGCCTGCTCACGTAGGATCCTCCGTCTGCAGTAGCTGCCACAGCCTCCTCAGACCTCATGTTTGGATAGATCCCATCTAACTTTGCGGATGCCGCAACGAGGTTGCTTTTGGTGGGGCTTCCAAGGAATATCCACCCGTCAGTTGAGTTGGCATTCTCTTGCTCGTTATAGTCTGCCTTCTTCTGTGTCCACCAGCTATCTCTAATCACCTTGTACTGCCACTCATCGTCAGGCTCATCGGGAATGACTACAACACCCCTCTGGACAGCATCCTCGACCTCATTTCTAAAGCTCTGATCATCAATGTCAGAGAGGGGATCACCTGACAGGTCTATACCGGCAGCTGTCGCAGCCTCTCCGGTGACGTTATCAATGGCTCCCGTGTCGGGCTCTCCGCCTAGCTCATCGATCGCCTGATTGTAGAGTGAGACAGGGGCAAATGCCTTTCTCTTGACGTTGTCATCAAGCTCTTCCATCTTTTCAGCGACGTCCCGACCGGACGGATCTCCGTCAGGGTCACGGCGAAGCCTGTTCATATTAACTACAGGGATCACGCCCCTTCTTGCACCCCTTCCCTCCTCAGCAATCAGACGCTTACTCTCATTGAGAATTAGCTGCCTAAGCTGTTTCATGTTGATCTTCACAGTCATCTCCCACAATTATACACCAAACATAGATTAAATATTACGGTCTAACGCTACTTACCACCTCAAATTGCCAATAGGGTGAGTTGAATTGAATGAGCTGACCGCCTACTAAGACGCTTCGTGTAACGAGGAATGATGCAGTCGGATCGTCAGCTGCTCCGATCATCGTCTCTCTGGTCTCGATGAACAGGCCAAAGTGCTCCTCGGAGATTGGGGAGTGTTCGGGGCGCCGAACGCGAACTAAGTCTCCGGGCTTTGCTCTTTTTTGGGATTTACTCTTGCCCCTCATCCGAACCCTGGTAGTTTGCAACTAGTCTTCCATTGAGGACCATATCCTTGATGGCATCAAGCTTTCTCTGCTGAGCAACTCTAAATAGCCTTCTGTTGACCTTGACCTTCTTAATGTTTCTGTCTCGAAGACTGTCCCTTAAGCTACCCTTGTCATTAAACACGATCTTGATTCTTGCAATTTCTCTAGTAAATCCAGGAATGCTCATTCCCTCTCCTGAAGCCGGTACCAGAATGTGAACCTTCTCTCTTCTTCTAGAATAGTCTTCTAAAGTCTCTTCTTCACCGTCTATTGTTACTTCAAGATCATCCTCACCTCGCTCGCCTCGACTAACTGTGGTGAGTCTTTCCTCTCTTCGCGATCCCATCTCTCTTCTAGCGTCGCCTGGAACATGTCCCTGTTCAACTTCGGGTTCAGGATCCATCATCCACTCAAGAAATTCAAGCATTCCTCGATTTCCTGAACCTAGATTTAGTCCTGTTGCATCGTTAAAGTATTCAGAAGCTGTCTCCCATCCCTTTCCAGATATTGCAGCCCTCATTGCCCGATCGCCATGTCTCTCATCCCAGCTATCTTTGACGTATCTATTGAATGTTCTTCTTGTATGAGGTCCCATAAGACCATCTATACGCATTCCTGACTCTCTTCCGTAGACAATCTGCTGAATTCTTCTAACAGTGGAGTCTCCCCTGCTGGCTTCTTGCTCTTCTTCGACATCGTCGACCAGATCATCTAGCTCATCATCTTCCTCTTCTTCTTCTTCAGGTTCATCTGCAGGGTGGGGATTCTCTTTCTTCCATTCCTTGTACTGATCAGCCCATTTCCACATCGGTCCGAGCTTGTTATCGAACATGTCCATTATAGGATGACCTCTATTTGGACTGTAATTACCATCCTCGTCGGTGAACGCCTCTCTCATAGCTTCAAAGATCTTTATGTTTAATGGATTCCAGGGAGATGACCTCGGATCCAGACCGTTCCTGTTAGCTATCTGTCTTATCAGAGCAGTTGTCTCGACCTCGTCGTTCCACAGGTCATTTGGATCATTCCGTCGAGCCTCAATCAATATGAATGCTTCAGACATTAGTGATTTGAGCTCTTTTATCTCTCTGTCTCTCTTAATCTCCTGTAGTAAAATTTTTCGAAGCTTTTGTTTGCTAATCTTGATTTTCATATCGTTTTCCTGAATTAGTGCACTATAGAGTCTCCCTAGAGCTCTTGTGTTTTTTAAGTTGCCTGGTGAATGGTTTCCTGGAACCTTTTCTAGCTCTTCTGCCTGAGGTTCAAACATTCGAGGCATGTGGCTGTCTTTGTATTCAAAATGATGAAACTCTAAAACTCCCCTACCCCTTGGAAGCTGTCCCTGTCTCAACCCTGCTCTTCCAAAGGTGCCTCCCCAACGAAGCTGAGGATATCCTTCCATGAATCCAATAATCGCATCAACAAGCTGTTGATCTTCAGCAAGCCCGGGATTGTCATTTTTGTAACTTGTATACTCACCGTACTTATCTGTATGAAGATAGACGTCCTGTGCAAGTCCTGCTCCGTGCTTAGACCCTGCAACCCTCGCTGTATTTCCACCAGGATCTGCAGCCTTTGCAAGGTCTCTTGAGACACCAAGACTTTCTATTCTTAGACCTATGTCAGGATACACTGTATTCACATGTTCCTGAAGTTCTGTCCTAAACCTGTCCCAAAACCCTTCAGGTGACATTCCCGTTCCTCTATCACCAAGGTATTTCTTATCACCGTCAACTGTAACTAGAGGACCAGAATAAGATGCTGGCTCCTGTCTTCTTTGCTGTCTTTCTTCCCTTCTATCTCTTCTAGTAGAGACACGCTCTTCTCGCTCCAGGAATCGCTTCTTGATCCTCTCTCTAATAATTTTTTTCAACCGAGACTCGGTTAGATTCATTTCCCTCAACTCCCGTGATCATCCATTCCTGAGACTAAGTCTGAAAGATGGTCAAAGATAGCCTGTCTTGTTGAAGAGGGACATGTTGATCCAGACATTTTCATAAGTACATCAATTGCCATATCAATAAGGTCAGGATTTGCCTGAAGGAACATTCTAACTTTCTGATAGCTTTCAGGATGAGCTGGCTCTCCTGCTCCCTCTTCTTCTCCGAGGTCCATCATTCCAGCTTGATGTCCCATTCCCATCGCCTCTTCAGGTGATAGATCAGAAAGGTCACCAGTATAATCAAATGATTCTCTTTCTTCCTGGCCTGCGGTGTATCCTGCACCGAATGCTGAATCCTGATCCATACCTCCCATGTCATCTCCTGACTCAGGCTCGATGGCAACAGATATGAGGTCATCCTTCATGTCACACCTTGGGCAGCTTCCACACTTACAACCGTGTCCCTCGCCGATAAGCCTTACGGCTTCTTGTAAAATCATCTTTTTTAAATTCATCTTAACTCCTTCGTTAATTCCTAAGCTGTGTTCACACGCAGTGTATCCATCATCAGATGTCTCACCCGGTGCTAGAGAGTCGGGATCATGAGACCATGAAATAGAGCTGTGAGGGCCAGAATTGCTCTCACCTGTTTCAAAGCCTGCATGATCTAAGCTGTCCTCGATATTGTCTCCGCCCGCCCATGCATCTTCTCGTGGAACAATTTCTACAGGGTGAAAAGCATCTGTTACATCTCTAGGCTCCGCTTTAATTGGCATGGGAGAAATTAGAACAAGTCCAATCTCTTCCTGAATGATCCTTTGGAGTATTTGCTTAGTTATAACCATATCATTGTGCTCTTCAACAAATAACTATTTTGATTCAAGGGCAACGATCCATGATTCTGCAACATTTTTTACTCTTCCTCCGACAAGAACAGCCCACATTCTATATCTCTCATCGTAGTGTGTAGAAAGTGATCTTATCACAAGACCGTATTCCTTAGGGTGATCTCTATCTAGCCAGATTATCATTACAATATCACCTGATCTAATCCAGCCTTTCTTTCTCAGCTTACCTTCATAAAGAACAGTGTGTTATAAGTGCTAACTGTTCCCTCAAATAGAACGTCAGCTAGTTCAAGAATCTTACCCTCAGTTGTCTCATAAGTGTATACCCTAAGCACAAGACCTATTGATCCAACACTCTTATAAAACGCACCTGTCTCTGTTGCATCGATAAAGTAAGCTAAATCATTTTCAGCTATTTCCATCTATGATAGAAGCGCACCAATTGCACCATAAAGAAGAACAGCCACCATAGCAGTGAGAAACCCCATTGCCAAGATGACTGATATAAAGTCTTTAGCTGTCACTCCCCTATCGTCAAGAAACTGTATAAGTCTGTCGAACATTTTACCCCCTAAAAATACGTATGGGGGTCAGGACGATTCAGATATGACCTCTATTATTGAGCCGCTCCTCTCAGTAGTCATAAAGCACATCTGGCCTTCGGAAAGAACGTAGACCTGTCCCTGAGAGATGTGTGTAATCATTCCCTTTCTAGGAATAACAGACATGACGACCTCGCTTTTGCCAGGTCGAGATATGATATACATTCCTGAGAATCTAATCAGATCGCCTTCTCTGT
>Ga0209128_1002500_pt1 | contig 11883 bp, 15 predicted proteins | sample ETNvirnome_6_100_FD_184072 | JGI IMG/M metagenome (GOLD analysis project Ga0209128, IMG submission 184072) | Marine viral communities from the Pacific Ocean - ETNP_6_100 (SPAdes) (version 2) | ecosystem: Environmental > Aquatic > Marine > Oceanic | place: Pacific Ocean | collected 2013-06-19 | reverse complement strand
TTGATGATAGATGGACCGACTCTGTAACAAATTACGCTAAAAATGGTCTTTTAAAATTATCAAAGCAAGCAAATCAATCAGTACTAAAGCATATGAGAAGTGCTGCAGTCTCTGAACCGCATTATGCATTAACATCAGACCAAGATGGGTTTGGGTATGATTTTTATGTTTCACCCAACATAACATCAACAGGTAACAGTTTATCTACATCATTTTTAGATTATTTTAAGAAAGGAACTCGCCCGACTAGTGAAACTTTAGGGCCAACAGCTTTTGGGTTAAACGTACACTATCCATCGCCTGATACTATTACTAATGGCTCTTTTGTTACTACGGGCCGCCAAATACCGATGACACAAAGTAATTTTACAACAGACCGGGGGGAGTTTTTTACTGACCTTACAGTTAATTTTAATAGTACATCAAGGGGAGTGAGTGGAGACGCTGTAACTACTAACAATACTGAAAATTTTGAATTGATTGAGGTGTATAATATCAATACTTCTAGTAATGGATTTACTTATCCGGGACGAAATATTTCAGGGGGAATACTTACTATAGGTGGGTCTGACTTATCTTATGCAGACAGTGCTGAGGGGTTTAGAAAACTGATGACTCAGATAAACATGGGGGGCGATTTTTCAGCGGGTGCTACAAGCCTAACAGTGGACTCTACGGCAGATATGTATGTAGGACAAGTTTTATTTATTGGGTTTCCCGGTGAGCAGGTTCTAATAACAGCCATAAATAGCAGTACTAATTTAACGGTTCAAAGGGGACATAATGGAACTACTGATGCTACCAGAAGTGATGATGCATTTATATCTACTATTGTAGGTAGAATACAATACTTAACAGCTGGTACAAATACCGTAAATTCAGACCCAGCAGTAGAAACAGCTTATATGTTAATATCACACATAGACCCAGCATTAAATGACTCTACAGTTATTTGGGGTACAGCTTCTGCAGCACCAGCCTTAAATTCTTTTTTTGGAAATGACTCTGGATATTCTTTTCAACTTAAAGCCGGTGGTAGAACAAGAATCTCTAAAGGAATTAGAAAAACCCAAAGAATGAGTCTTGCTGGTACAGTAGACCCAGACACTATTAGAGAGCGTACAGCGGCAGCGTTGCTAAGATATCACAATCCTCCAGTTAGGGGTGACATTCAATCGGTGTACCCACCACATTTTTATCTTGATAATGTCCCAAGTGCTGTATCAGGTTCGGGGACAGCTGAAATAACAGTAGGTAATACTCTTTTAACAGGTACTTTAAATGAAGGTTTAGATGTTAGTGAGACAGATATTAGTGTAACTGACTCTACTGGTATGTATGTAGGTCAACGTATAAAAATAGACAGTGAAGAGTTTGCTATTACTGCAGTTAACAGTAAAATATTAATTACTGCTACTAGGGCTCAAAATTCTACCTCTGCTGCTGAACATACAAGTGGTGCATCTATATATGATAGTAATGTTGACTTGACTAAATATGGATTCCGCACTGGTATGTGTATAAATGAACTTGATTCAAATGGGCAACCAACAGCTACTTACGGATATGCTACTTGGGTAAGTGCTACAAAAGTAAAAGTTACTTGGTCTACCGGAAGTGTTTCTACTAGTTCTAATTTACGATATTATATTCCAGTCAGGGCTGCAGATTCAATACGAGTAAGAAGTGATATTCAAAATGTAGCCAAAACGATGATTGTGGTTGGGGTGGAGTATAGAGAGTCCAACGGAGGGGTAAGTACAAGGTACGAAGTTGTTGAAGATTCGCCACTTCAATCCTCTGAATTTTCAGGTACTAAAGTAAGCGGTCTATCTGATACGGTGAACACTGAAGATGCATTACCAAGTGAACCCGAATTTGCGGCTAACCCAACAATTACCACAACGTGTGTGTTTTCTTCATCATCAGCCAGTCAAGTAGATTGGAGTGCTGGAAACCTTCATGTGGGGAATGATGTATATGCAATTTCAGCCGGTGACTCTAGTTATCTATCGGCATTAAATTCAGATGGTAGAGTCTATTATGTTTATTACATAAAAGGTGAAACTATATTTAGAGTAATAGACGATGGTGATTATGCGGCATTAGTACAAGAACGTAACGATTCAGATTTTAAAATAATTGCAGAAATAAATTATGACCTTCCATATGCTGTATGGCGTTTAGTAGGAATTAAAGGAGGATTTGCAAAAAGTTCTTCTCCAACTACTGTGCCAAACGCTGCTCGATATTATGCTGATGATGGTAGTGCATCTGTTCCAAGCTTTTCATTTGCCGCTGATACAGATACGGGTTTTTATAGAAATGGGTATCCTTATATAGGAGTGGCTGTTAGTGGAGGCACTGTTGCTCAATTATCAGCTGCCGGAATACAGACTATTTACTCATCTACTACAGGAACCAACCTTATAGCAACAAGTGGCAACTTAATTGCTAAAGACTCATCATCAAAAAGATATAAAAAGAATATTGTTGAAACAGCTTTAGATTCTAATAAAGTATATGACTTAGAACCTGTAGATTTTGAATGGAACGAAACTTCAGCAACTCCCGGAAAAAAAGGATTTGGTTTAATAGCGGAAGAGGTGGCAAAAGTTTACCCAGAGATAGTACATTATAATAACGATGGAACTGTAGAAAGTGTAGGTTATGATAGACTATCCTTATTACTATTAATGGAAATAAAAAAACTAAAAGAAGAAATAGAAAAACTAAAGGAGAATAACTAATGGCAGAAGGCGATGTAACAGTATCAATAACTTTTTCAAAGGCTCAATGGGATAGGATTGAGGCAGCTTCGGGGCACATAAAAGGTGGCTGGGAATTAAATCCGGCAGAAACTACGGTAGATGCAAACTATTTAGCTACACACTGGAAAAATGAAATAAGTACTATTGTAAAAAATTACGAACTGTCTCTTAAGACGACAGATGATTTCTAAAATCATACAATATAGATACGATAATCCACACGACACCTTACAACAGATAGGAGATGCCTTCAAAGTATCTCGTCAATACATACATGAGGTACTAAAAAATAATGATGTACCTACTATTCGGGCGAAAAGACAAAAAGGTACTAGATACTGTTTAGTATGCAAAGAACTAAGCACAACATTAGTACATAAAGGTACTTGCCACTTCCAATACTATAACATAAAACTTACATGTACTTATTGTAGGGTTCCCTTTTATAGGAAACGAGCCGACATAGTACACAAATACCACAGAGGCTATGGAAAAAACTATTGTTCACAACAATGTTTTCACAAACATAGGAGCAATCGGTTTAATTAGGGCTATTTATTAACGAAATTCGTAGTATTTCTTACAAAATATGATATAATAGTAATACACTGTAATAAATCCCAGTAGGGATAAAAACAATAACAAGTAAATAATGCAGATTAATAACGACTTAATATTACAGTGGGAACCTAAAATTATGAAAATGGTTGGGAATACCTATATTGCAGGTATGGACCGGGAAGACATAGCTCAAGAGCTTCGTATTGCCTTGACAAAGGCCGCTAAGAAGTATGATGAGAGTAAAGGAGCTATATTCCACACATATCTACACACTTCATTGGTAAATACTATTCGTACTCTTATTACAAAAGCCCAAAGACATCCAAATTTTGTTAGTATTGACAATAATCCATATGACATTAATGATTCAGGATTTTATACATCAGAAATTTCAAAAGTTTTATCTAAAGAAGAGAAAGAATACGAGGAGATTGATATGGAACTACTTATTCATACAAATGATAAAAATGGGGACCCGAAACTGCAAGACAAGGAGAAAGAATTTGTAATGTACAAACTACAAGGACTTACTATGGATGAGATTACAAAGAAACTTGGTGAGTCTTCTTATAAAGTACGTCACTCTATACGAGAGAAATTTACAGATTTACTAACAGAGACTGATGAATTTTAATGAATTAAATGCTAGAGACATTTACGAACTATTTGGTAATTTATATAAAGAAAAACACAACAAAGAATATTCTGGAGCAGGATTTATAGGTAATGAAATGCATTTACTTAGAAATCTAATTGATGAGCAGGGGTCAGCACCTGTAGCTGCAGCAGTTCTTAATTGCATTATAAATAATGACCATAATGTAAATGTACCTTATTTTGTAGCAGGTATTGAGTATTATATAACCCCTCACAATCCAATTATTTATTATTCAGTTACTAGGTGGGGAGATTCAAAAATAAAAAAACTCTGGAAAAGATTCTTAATTTTAGATGCAGTATGGTTTCCATCTGCTACCCAGAGAGCTCAAAGAAAAATTATACTTAAAGAACTAAAGGAGTGGGCCAATGCGAAGGCGGGTAACAAGGCGAGAAAGAGGGCTAATAAGAAAACCACAAAGCCAAAAAAGGGGCGTAGTGGAGGAGCAAGAGTTTAGGGTAATTGCATCATCTGCTGACCTAAAAGATTTCTGGACTGTAGGGTATTATGCAGATTTTGAAAAAGCCAAAGCGGAGATTGACAACCTTGATACGTCTGATGTAGTATACTATATATATTCTAATAATAATAGAGTGTTATATAGCACTACAGGAGAAACAGATGGCTAGTTATGATTATATTGAATCCGCTATAATCTTAAACCTCGATGATAAAACTAAACTACGTACGTTTAAGCATACAGAAAAAGATTTTGCGGCACATGGTAAAGCATATAATTGGATTATTAAACATTTTGATAAGTATGGGGTATTTGCAACCCCAGAAACAATTGTCAAAGAGTTCCCTAATTTAGATATTAAAGCTAATAGTGTCAATTTTGACTATGCAGTTGAAGAATTTAAGGGCCACGTATTACAAAGGACTTTACGTAATGCTGTTAATAAGCAAGTAAATTTAATTACGGAGAATCCTAAAAAAGCCATTACAAATTTGATGGTGGATTTGACAGATATTGAAATAGTATATGATGAGGATGTGCAAACCTTTGATAAAGGAGATACATCTAGATTAGAGGAGTGGCGAGAAAGAACAACGAAACGAGAGATGGGTGATGGCTTGATGGGCATACCTACGAGTTTCAAGACTATAAATACCACTGGAGTGGGTTGGAATCCGGGAGAACTAATAGCAGCTTTCGCAAGACCAACTATAGGTAAGACATGGTTATGTGTTCATTCAGCTGCAACAGCAGTTGCTAATGGCCATAAAACACTATTGATATCTACAGAAATGCCACAAACCGCTATAAATATGAGACTTGATGTAGTATTGGCTAAAATAATGGGCTACGATTTTTCACACAGAGCCCTTAGACACGGAGAACCTATAGACGAGGAACTGTATGCAAAGTTTCTAAAAGAATCTAATACAGAATCTTTACTCGTATGTGACCATATTTCAGGTCAAATGGGGATAAGTTTGGAATCAATTGCAGGATTAGTAAGAAAACATAATCCTGAGTTTGTAGTTATTGATGGAGTTTATTTGGTAGCTACAAGCGATTCAAAAAAAGCTGCTTGGGAACAATCACATGCATTGTTTTATGGATTGAAAAACCTAGCAACTGCAACAAATACTCCAATCATGGTATCAACACAGGCTACCCGGGATGCTTCTAATATGTTTACTCCCCCAAGGGCGGACCAAGTGGCTTTTGGAGATGCTTTGATAAGGGCTGCTGACGTAGCAATAGCTATGTGTGCTGTAGCGAAAGATTCAGCGGATGCTTCATCGCTAATGCAAAAGCAGGTCGACACCAAAAGACTAGTGCAATTCCAAAAATATCGGGATGGTGAATTGCCGAGAGATACAACCTATATGGAGTGGTCAGTCAACAATGGTGTGATACATGAAATACCCGATTACGATGGGGGAGGAGACTTTTAAACAGGAGGTTTAATATGGGAATTTTCGATTGGCTTGGTGGAAGTGAAGATGATAGTCATATCATTGTAAAATCTACTAGAAGCAAAGGAGATGGACGACCAATCATTGACATTACTGTAGGAGATATCAGAAAAGGTATTGCTACAGATGAAAATGGTTATAGAAACGAAGTTGTTCTATTTCTTAGAAAAAACAAAAAGGATAGATAATGGTAGATTGGTACTCTATATTAACTAAATATGGGGTGGACATTCCAAATGAAGAACAGATTGTAATACATTGCCCTTTTCATGAAGATAGAAAAGAGTCTTGTGCAATCAATCTTGATAAGGGAGCTTGGATTTGTTTTGCAGGTTGTGGTCAAGGAGGTCTAAAAAGCTTTCTCCATAAGATTTCAGGCAAGTCTTGGGAAGAAATTAATCTTGAGGTTGGTAGTCAAATAGATACTAATTCTCTTGAAATTAATCCACTTTTCTTTGGGGACGAGGAAAAAGAAGTTTCCAAAGAACTCCCTTATCAAAAACCGGAAGTAATCTTAGATGTCCCGGACGGACACTGGATATATAAAAGAGGATTCACCAAAGATACTATTTCAAAGTGGGATTGTAAAACTAACAATTTTCTAGATTTTATGATACCGGCTAAGAACCAATCTCAAGAGATTATAGGTTGGATAACAAGACGAACGCAGGCAGTACCAAAGTACTTATTTTCAAAGGGTTTTTCTAAATCAAAGACTTTATTTGGTATAAACAAACTAAAAGATGTAGAGACCTTATATATAGTCGAGGGGGCCTTAGATTGTATGTGGCTCAGTCAGCAAGGGTACTCAGCTGTAGCATTACTTGGAGCCTCTTTATCTAAAAAACAGATTGAACTTTTAAGTGCGTTACGAGCAACAGAATTAGTACTAGCATTAGATAATGATGAGGCGGGAAAAAAGGGAATGGAAAAAGCTACACTTGACATGGGCAATAGATTTTTGATATCATATTTAAACATTCCAAAAAAATACAAAGACTTGCAAGAAATTACTGATTTGGATATATTACATTCAGTACTAACAAGCAAAGTACTAATATAAGGAGATAATGACATGAGTGGAATAACAAGAATACAACAAGGGCGTGAGGATTCTAAAAGACCTGACGTTGCCTTTACACCGGGTAAAGAGATTTGGTTCAGAGATGGAGACCAAGTATTTTTATCATCACTAGCTACTGGTGCTGAGAATGATAACTTTTTAGAAGAAATTTATCTATACACCTTTAGAGCAGGCAATAAGTTTGTAAATTTATTGAAAGACGAGAGAGTAGATACTTCTATCGTTCCTGATGATGTTAGAGCATCACACAAATTTGCAATTTGGGTATATGTTCACAACATAATGCACCAAGAGAAGAGAAACGATGACTGGGTTGAAGTCGATGGTCCGGCAGGTAAAAAAATGTTTAGAGAAGATGTAAATGATTTTCGTATCATTGCTTTGACTTTTGGTAGAAGTGACTATATATGGAACCAATTAGTTGAGGTTTATAGTGATTGGGGAGCATTAAATAAAGGTGTTATAAGAATAAAAAGAACTGGTCAAGGAATGTACGAGACTTCTTATTCTATTACAGCTACCCCTAAAAACGATGAGATACCTGCAGAAAGACAAAGTGATATTGCAGAACTACCCCCATTACTAGATTATTTCTATGAGAGATACGGTAATTCCGCAGACGCAGCTATGGATATAGCAAAGAACGCAGCAACTTCTGATGATTCAGAACAACCTTTATTCTAAAGAAGCTGCAGTAACCGAAGAAACATTTGAACAGAATGTCAATCAGCTGAGGTCGGTATTAGAGGTAGCACCGACCTTGGTTGTGGATGTTGAAACAAACGGATTAAAGTCTTTTGGCACCAACCAAATATGTGGGATTGGTGTCGGAGAACCTAAAAAAGAAGGCCTTACTCAGTATTACCCCTTTAGACACCACGATGGTAATAATTTATCTAGTGAGTCCTTACAGCAACTAATATCTCTTTTAAACCAATCGGTAAAATCTTACATAGGTTATAACTTAAAGTTTGATTTGCACTTTTTGGAAAAAGAGGGGCTATCAGTTTTAGACAAAAAGCTTATAGATGTTATAGTTATGGTTCGATTGATAGAACATTCTGATACCAAAGAATTGGGTCTTTCGGCTACAGGTAAGCGTAATTATGGGCAAGAGGCTATACAGTATGATGATGATACTAAAAAGGTCCTAAAATCTAATAAAGGGTGGTTTAGAGATTTTTCAAAGGCACCAGCAGATATATTAGGTGAGTATTGTCAAGAAGACGTAAGACTTACGAGTAGAATTTATAACGATTACTTAAAAAAGATAGAAGATAGTAGACAAAACGATATCTTTACTATGGAATGTGAATTAACTAAAGTTCTTTATGTCATGGAAAGAAGAGGTATTTCGGTAGACAAACACTATGCTTTAGGAGTTGAAAAGCTAATTACTAGTAGATTGACTGAGGTTGAGGACGAGATACTGAAAATATCTGTGCGTAAAAGGTGGAATCATGATATCCCAATGTCGTCTAAAAAACATGATGAAGACGAGTTCAATATATCAAGTCCTAAGCAGATAGGTGAGGTCTTTAATTCTATGGGGATTGAGTCGCCTGTAAAAACATCTAAGGGTCAAGATTCTTGGAATGAGGCTGCTCTAATAAATATCAATCATAGAATGGCGGGGTTAATAAGACAGTATCGAACCCTAGAGAAGCTAAAATCTACATATATATTACCATATACAGAAATAGATACTATGCACACTTCATTTTGTAATTGGGGTACAGCAACTGGGAGACTATCTAGTAGAGAGCCTAACTTACAAAACATTCCTCGTAACCACTTTAAATTGGTAGAGAAACAACTAACAGAAGAAGATAAGATTGATATGAGAGGTAAAATCTCGGCTATGGTTGCCCAAAAGGGTATTACCATAGATAATGAGTTATCTGATGATGTATTAGCAACATGGTCTTTTATTGGTGATGAATCATATGATGAATTAGATAAACACCAGATAGCTATACGTAGATTGTTTATCCCACGTCAAGGATACTCTTTAGTTGGGTTTGACTATAGTCAGATGGAAGTTCGGGTATTTATGTCATATTTTAGAAACCCTGAGATTGATGCCATTCTAAATAAAACAGATGTAGACTTCCACAGTGAAGCGGCAAAACTTGCTTTCAAAATAGATGAGTCACATAATAGATTCAAGGAATATCGTCAGTATGCTAAGGCTATTACATTTGGTACTATTTATGGTATTGGTAATAAGAAATTAGCCCAACAGTTGAATACTTCTCCAAGAGAAGCCGGGAAGTTTAAAAGGCAATACTTTGAGGGTATGAGGGGTTCAAAAGATTTCTTCGATGCAGTTGTTGCAAAGGTTGAGAGAGTGGGTAAAATCCGTAATAAGTATGGTAGGGTTTACCAAATTAACCCACAATTTGCTTACAAAGGAGTAAACTATCTCGTCCAAGGAACCAGTGCTGACCTTTTGAGTGAACGTATGCTTGAGGTTGCTAAATTTTTAGATGATAAAAAAAGCAATATTTTATTACAGGTTCATGATGAAATTATATGTGAGATACATGATTCCGAATTAGAGACTGTACCCTTTACAATTAGGGAGTTACTTGAGACAAATACTTTGGACATACCACTAAAAGTTGATATGGAGTTGTGTACACCATCTTGGGCGAATAAGAAGGAACTAAAAGTTTTAACTATGGATGACCTTGTAGATTGGGATGATGCTCCAACGACAGACTCCAACGGGGTAGTTTGGTCTTGAAAATAAACATAAAAACTGATAAGATATAAACACTATGGGTAAGTACAACGAAGACAAAATAATAAAAGAAATAAGTGAGTATGTGAATAACACATATGACCAACACTACAGTGAGGGTGAAGTCCAAACATTAGACTTTATAGAAGCCTGTGGTGATGCTAAAGCATTCTGTAGAAGTAATATTCTAAAGTACGCTTCTCGATATGATAAAAAAGGAACACCACGAAAAGATATACTAAAAATAATACACTATGCAATGTTACTATTGCATTTTAGTGATAAAGAAGAATAAGAAATGGGCTGTGATACAAAAATAATATATGAATGTGAGTCCGATGTAGAGACTGCTCTTGCCCTTTACAGAGAGCAGATTTTGTTTTCAAACATGGATTCTTATTATTGCGAGAAACACGAAGGTTATCATTTAGGACACAACCACAGACTTAGTAAAAAGAAAATATTAAAAATATATAAAGCTAGACCAAAGGGAGGTTTCAAATGCCAAAAGTTAGTGCACATTTAGGATTTACATTTAGAGTAGGTCCATTAGAACAAAACCAATATGGGAGAGTAGACTTATCTGTTGACCAGATAGATACTGACTTACCAATAGAACCGCAGTTAGAAGAATCTAAAAAAGTAGCCGATGTTGTGTGGGACTTTATAAAAGGAAAAGTAGATACACAAATCGAGGATATGTTAGATGACTCCAAATAAATCCAATGTTTCTAGTATGAGTATATTAGAAGCTGTATTAGCAGAAAAAGAACGACAAACAAAAGTATATGGAACACAAGACCACGATGATTCTTGGTGGAATCTTATAACAACTGATAAAAATGGAGATGTTGTAAAAGAGATTTTCAATCGAAATGACACTAAATTGTTTATTGAGTTGATTGAATTAGCCGCTACTTATTTTTCATGGGCAGAGTCTATACATAGGAGACAACAACAATGAAAAAAGATGCAAGTAGTGCTATAGAACAATTACTAAAGAACAAAGATTTAAAGTTTTCTTTAGGAGAAGATACTGCTGAAGTAGAAAGAATACGATTTGATTTACCTCAGTTAGATACTTTGTTAGGTGGAGGTATTCCTAAAAATAGGTTTACACTCATCTATGGTCCTCCTAATGTAGGTAAATCATATCTATCTTCTTTAGCTGTATCAAGTGCCCAAAAAGAGGGCGGAGAGGCTATGTGGGTAGATGTAGAAAGGTCTTATGATAAAGACTGGATGGCTAAATGCGGAGTAGACCAATCTAAAATTTTAGTTGCACAACCTACTAATGGTGAAGATGCAATGGCACATGTTAGGGAAGGTTTAGCTGCAGGTATTGATATAGTTGTATTAGATAGTATTGCAGCATTAGTTCCTAAAGATATGACAAAAGAAGTTGAGCAAGGTAATTTTGGTTATAGTCCAATGGCTTGGCAAGGTAGATTCGTAAATAGTTCATTTCCTAAATTGTTTCCATATCTAGAGAATGGTTCAGCATTTATTGCTATAAATCAGATGAGACAGAGTATTGGTGGTATACGTCCAACAAACACTTGGCCGGGAGGTCAGGGACAAACTTTCTATGCCCATGCAATGTTAGAGGTTAGACGAGATGGTTGGATAAAAGAAAAAATAGATGGTTCTGAACAAACAGTTGGATTTGATATGCAGGTACGAATGCATAAATCTAAGATAGGTGGCGAGAACTGGAAGTCAGTTGTGGTACCTTTCAAAGCAGGTGGTGGTATTGATATTATAGAAACATTTATGCGAGATGGGGTTGCCAAAGGACTCATTGAACAGGCAGGAGCATGGTACACATATCAAGGTACGAAAGTCCAAGGTTTGAATGGACTGAAAGCTTTGTTTCTAGAGGCACCAAGTTTATTTGAAGAGCTGAAAAATGAACTTACCACCTAAAGAATATACAGCACAAGAGAATATTATTGCTGATTGCTTAGATGAATTTGGTATGAGATATTCACAACAAACAAGTTTTCCTCCATATACAGTGGATTTTTATGTTTCAGAAATACAAAGAGTAGTTGAAGCTGATGGAGTATATGGACACAATATAAAAAGAGACCGCAAAAGAGATAAAGATTTGAAAGAGTATCCTGAGATAGAA
>Ga0209128_1002499_pt1 | contig 11885 bp, 11 predicted proteins | sample ETNvirnome_6_100_FD_184072 | JGI IMG/M metagenome (GOLD analysis project Ga0209128, IMG submission 184072) | Marine viral communities from the Pacific Ocean - ETNP_6_100 (SPAdes) (version 2) | ecosystem: Environmental > Aquatic > Marine > Oceanic | place: Pacific Ocean | collected 2013-06-19 | reverse complement strand
TGGGGACGGCGATAAGATCGTCCCACTACCCAACGCCGTGCCCGGTCATCCTAACCTAGGCACCGACAACATCGGAACATTCGGCTTCATTGAAGGACTAGATCTAGAAGTCATTAGTAGAGTATGAAAGACAATTGGTTAATAAGATGAGGGAGTTAGATGATAAGGGAATTGAACTTGAATGGGAGAGTGATATATAAGTTGATAGTAAATCATTGTTTCTACACATCGTAGACAACATCGCCCTACCCTTTGTAGGACGGCAACAATGCTTACTGCGTAATATTGGTTGAGGGACAATAGATGAATAATAAAGATAAGAAGAACCTGTTTGAGTTAATCAAGCATCTACCAACGGCGGACATAAACAACAACGACTTAAAAGAATTAGTGTTGCAGTTTATTGTTGAAGTTCCCCACGATGATCCCAATAGCAAGTTCGCTGCCAAGTCGCAATGCAAACTCTCAGCACTGAAACTACTATCCGATATAATCCGCAATGAAGACATGGGTAGTTATGAGGAGGAGTTGTTGGGTGTATTGGGTACAGGGGAAGAGGGAGATAAAGAATAGACATAGAGGGGGCTCAGTGGCTCTGTAAGACACCCTACCCCCTATCCCCATAGTAGACCATTGGAAAAGAAATAGAAGGCGCTAGGCTTAAATGCTTGGCGCCTTTTCTCGTATACCATATACACTACGCTACGCTATATGTATGGCAACGTAAAATAACATATATATGACCCCCAAAAAAAAGGCATATATATATAAAAAAGGTATTTACAAAGGGGGGAAATAGGATTATGGGCTACGAATTATTTCTCTGGCTATTTCCACCTCCATAATAGAAAGGCTGACAGAGCTTCGCTCTAATCGAACTTCTACCAAAAACTGATATTTAAATAGAACTCACCTAGGGGTATATACAAATGAAAGAAGAAGAACCAGACAAGAAACAAGAAGAATTAACACGTAAGGCTGCACAAGCCATTTTAGAAACAATGGGTAAAGATCCCGGTAGCTTACTTAAAGATGCTGAGATGATCACCATTACTATCCTAAAAGACTTACCTGATGAACTTAAACCTAAGAAGAAGGCTAAAGAGAAGGTTGAGGTCGAAGAGGAAGAGGAAGTTGAGGAAACTTCTTCAGAAAAGTCACCTAAGGAAAAGAAAGGTGATGACGTAGACGATAGACCCCCATGGCTTAAGAAGAAAGAAAAAGTCGAAGTTGAAGAAGAAGAGGAGGAAGATTAATGGCTAAAATTATGCCGCAGATTACAACATCTGCAACATCTACATCTGATGTACCAACACAGAAATTTGCTGGTGTTGATGCTGCTGATGCTAATAAGATTGTTGTCGTAACTTCTGACCCCACTAGTGGTGATACATTTGACTACACCGCCGCCTCTGCTATTACAGCCGATGGTTGGGATGCTTCTTCTACCCCTAATCTTGTTACTGAGGCTGCGTATACCAAGGTTGGTATTGGCAACGCTGCCCCCGCCACTACAGTTCACATTGGCGACGACAGTACCACGACTGCAACTGTGGTTCGGTTTGAAACCGACGACGCTTTCGTGGACATGGGCATCGCGCAGTCGGCTTCCGACATGCTGCCCACCGCAAACGCGCAGGCGTTTGTCATCAACAACAACGGGAACAACGGCGACATGCTGTTCGGCACTAACGACACCCAACGAATGATCATCGATGTTGCTGGCAACGTCGGGATCGGTACGGATAGCGACCCGCCCAACGCCCCTCTGGAAGTCGTCAGCACCTCGACGCAGTTGCAGCTTTCTTATGATGGTACTGATAACTGCACCCTAGGTGTTGATGACTATGGGATGTTAACAGTCACACCTTCTGGTGGGACGATTACAAATACTGCTGCCAATGGTGTCATCAATAGCGCTGCGCTCAGGACCAAGGGTGCACATACACATCCAGATACTTTCATCAAGAATACACACTTACCCGTCCATGGGTCAGGTACATCTAATAACTGGCTTTATGTTAGTGCCGGCAAATATAGCAATTCACAGTTGACCGCACCTTCATCAGGTGCAGATGCAATTAGGCTTATCAAATGGCAACCTGCTTCTGCGTATTCAGATGGCAATACTTATCAGATTATTCTACCATCTTTGGATGCAACATGGTCAAGCTCATCCAACTATGTAAGTTATAAGATTGTCGTTCAACAAGATACTACAATGGGCTCTTGGTCTTCTGCCGTTTACCTACAGTTGTCAGGCGAAGGCGGATCTGATACCATTAATGGTAGCGCTAGCGATTATACCTTTGATGCAATTAGTGGTACCAGTATGTCAGCAAAAGACCGGACAATTGATGTGGCTGGCTACTTTGATGGAAGCATAACTGTCTGGGAAGTTATTCGCGTTGCACAGTGGAGCTAATGGAGTTTGCCAAAGCAATCTAAGAAAACTTTAACAGAAGTTAAGAAGTGCCAAGAGGACTTTGACCACTTCTGTCAATATCTTAAGATAACCAATAAGAAGGGTAAGCTCGTACCCTTCAAACCTAACACTGCACAGAAACAGTTTTATAAACAACTTAACTCGAATCCTTGGATCTATACTCTTAAGGCTAGGCAGTTGGGTATGTCAACTGCAATTGCTGCTAGGTTATTCTGGAGGGTTCTGTTCACCCCCAACTTTAAGTGCGCTGTTGTCGCACATACTCATCCTGCTGTAAAAAATATCTTCGAGATATATCGGAGGTTCTATTCGAACCTGCCTTCGTTCTTGCAGTTCAAGTACGACGCGTCTTCCACCAATGAACTTAAGTTCTTTCATGGTGGTACTCTTAAGGTGTCGTCAGCATCGTCCTCACATTTTCGTGGGTCGACCTTCCATGCAATCCATGTATCGGAGCTTTGCTTCTATACCAATCTTAAAGAATCAATTGCTGCTATCTTCCAGACAGCAACTGACAATGCAGAGATCATTATTGAAACTACAGCCAATGGTCTTAACGAAGGTTATCAATTGTGGATGGAAGACAGTGGCTTTGATAAGTTCTTTATTCCATGGTTTAAGGATCGCAACTATAAGACGAAGCTCCCCTTACCTAACAAGACAGGATGGGAGTCTGATTATCAGTCTGAGTATAACCTCTCTGAAAGACAGATTGCTTGGGTTAGACAAACCATTGATACCAAGTGTGCTGGTGATCTTAACATCTTTCATCAAGAGTATCCCGCCTCTCCTTCACTAGCATTTATTACAACAGGTACCAAGTTCTTTAGGCATACCTATCCTGAGGCATTGTTAATCAGTCAGGAAGGTTTAATTGAGTACAACCCTCCCAGAGAATATCGTTCTTATATTATTGGTGTTGATACTGCGGGAGGCTCACCTGATGGTGACTACTCTGCAGCTTGTGTCATTGATGTTACCAACCACTTAGCCATGGAGGTGGTGGCTACATATTATGCCCATAAACCTATCTCAGTGTTCGCACAAGACATCCTAGACCTATCCAATAGGTATAACGCCTTGGTTGTTATAGAGTCTAACAATCACGGTGTGGCAGTCATTGAGAAGTTCCAAATGGCTAACTATCCGCATCTATTTAGAAGGGTGACGTATGATAAAGCTGGTGATCGTTATATTGAGAAACTAGGCTTCAACACCTCTGCTCAAACTAGACCGCTAATGTTGTCTAGAATTCAGGAGAACATTAATAAGATGTCGCTTGCTCCTGTCTGTCAGAGACTTAAGTATGAAATTAATTCTTTTGTATATAACAACAATGGTCGACCAGAAGCAGCTACAGGACAACATGATGACCTTGTATTCGCTGCCTCACTAGCTTTGATGGGTCTAGACCAAGCAGATTATTATATTGCAGAAAAGACACTGGGTAAACGACCCGGGTCGCTTGCAGAGAAATTAAAATTCGAACTGAATACTGGTAAACTATATTCTAATCAACAGGAGTGGAATGATGATGAGTGGGAATCAGCATCAGCTAGCTCCTTGGGAGAACAAATGAAATGAGTAAAGTCAACTGGGAAGAACTGAATGAGAAAGTAGCAAACATGAAACCTCGTAGGAAGGGTAGCTCACAACTTACTTTTAGAGAGATTGAAGAAATCAAAGAGAAAGTATGGTGGGAAGAGTACGACGTCCCGGGCGGCATAGTTAAATTAGCCGAGGAATACAACTGTCCTAAGGGGTTAGTCTCTAGATATAAAACCATGACCGCGCAAGGCAAAGGGTGGAAAGGTTGATTATTCAGTTTTGAGGTATATTTAATATGACAAAAAGGGCTTTGTCATCGTGGCAGCCACGTTAATACTGGAGGAATTTATGAGCCTATTAGATAAAGAGTCGTTAAACAAATTGGGGAGTTCATTAAATGAATTTAGCCCCGACACTTCATTCGACTCGGAGGTGACCGAGGTAGTAGAAGAAACTCAGGAGTCTGCTCCTGTAGAAGATCCTACCCCCTCTGAAGGAACCCGCGAGGGTTCTTCTTCAACAGAGACAGAAACACAGGACGAGTCTGGTCATGCGATTCCATATGGCAGATTTAAGAGTGTAGTTGAGACTAGGAATACACTGCGGAGTGAGAACGATACTCTCAAAGCTCAACTAGAAGCAATGAAGACGCAATACGCTTCTTTGCAGCAACCTGTTGCTGGGTCTGTAGATCATTCTGAACCTGAGGTCAAGAGTTCTTGGCTAGATGATTACATGAATGATAGTGATTCTGTTTCTCATAGTACAGTGGAAACTGTTACTGATGAGAGATACGGTGCTTTGGAAAGTCGGATTCATCAATTCGAAGTTGCTAAGGCACAGAATGAATTGCAAAAGGAACTTGTAAGCGCAATTGATAAGTACCCTGCTGTTAATGAGCAGGTTCTTCTTCATGCTGTTGTGCAAGATCCTAACGTTAGCGTGATGGATGTAGCGGAAAGGTATAATACATTTATCGCGTCAATTGAAGAAGGTGCAATCGCTAGGCACTCAAAGGAACAGAAGACAAAGAATTCTGCTCCCCCGAGAGTCAAGGGTGTTTCTTCAGATGATCGTGCCCCTGGTAGTACAGGAGCCGATACTAAACCTAGGACAATGAAGGATGCCAAACAGGCTGCATTGTCCTTTCTAAAAGACATGGAATTCTAAGGAGGATATAAATCATGGCTACTGCTGATATTGATTCCCTTGGGGCTATTTTAAAAGAGTTTTATCTTGGACCCCTGCAGGAACAACTAAATAATGAGGTACTTGCCCTCGATCTGTTTGAAAAAGCTACCGTTGACTGGAACGGTAAGCAAGTAATTATTCCAGTTCACGTTGGAAGGAACACAGGTGTTGACTACACTACAGAAGGTGGTACGCTACCTACTGCTACTCGACAGTCTTTTGCAAATCTGACTGTCACTGCTAAGTTCCTATATGGTAAGTTCCAGATTACTGGTCCTGCCATTTCTGCTGCCAAATCTGGTGGTAAGAATTCATTCATCGGTTATGTTGATGCCGAAATGAATAAGTTGGTTGATGATGTTCGTAACTCTGCTAATAAAACCTGTTTCTCAGGTGGCGATGTTGTCGGCTTCTTGAATGAGAAAAAGGATGCAGGGATTGGTGTTGCATGGGACTTTACTGGTGATATCGCTAAGGCTCAGGCAACGCAGGATACTCTACAGGCTGAAGGTAACGAGTTGGCTTTTGATGTTGTCCAGATGGACACCTATGCGGTAATCGGTGATGATATCCTAGTAGGAAACATTACTGATGGCATGCTTACAACTGGTAAGGTCGATCTAGAGAATGCATTAAATACCAGTCTTGTTCCAGAAGGTGTCGCTCTTGCTTGTGTGATGGTTGAGGATGGTGGTCAGGCAAGTGATGGTATTACTGCCTTGGCTGCTGAGCCTACTGGTATCTTCGGAAACCTCTCTAGTGTTTCACACTTTGGAGTTGATCGTTCTGATGCTGGTGGTGACAATGAGGCTCTACAGTCTGTTGTTCACTGTGTACAGAGTGATGATGGTGATGGAGATCCACGGGCTGATGTTAGTCTTGGTGAGCTACAGAGGCTTCTTGATGATATTTCAATTGCCTCTGATAGTGTTCCTAATCTATTCTTGGTGCATCCTAGTTTCCGACAGGAGTATGCTCAGATTCTTCTAGGCACTTCTGCTGGTAATCTTACCAAGGAAGTTAGCAATGTTGGTAAGGCAGACGGAGGTTTCTCTTCCTTGTCTTACAACAACATCGCAATGCGAGTGTCGCGGCATGCTCCTAAGGGTGCTGTTATTGCACTAAAGACTGATACTTGGAAGCTTTGCGAACTTGAGGGTGGAGGCTTCGCTGATCTAGATGGTGCGGTACTTAGTCGTTCTTCAAACACTGATGAGTGGAGTGGCTTCTATCGTTGGTACTACGACACAGTTTGTGTCCGACCAAATGCTAATGGCATGCTAGTTGGACTCAACTACCCAGGTGCTGCATAAGCCTTAGGCTAGATAGACTAAGCTAGTAAGGGGCAGGATGGTTTTTCCTAACTGTCCTGCCCCTTATTTTATTAAGGAGAGGATGTGGAGAATCTAACACCAGTTTTTATATTTCTAATAGTTCTATTTGGAATCCAAGTGAATGTAATTGCTTGGTTTTTTATTAGGAAGATGCATCGATCTCTCAAGTTAGATAAAGAACTTCAGCAGTTAAATTCTGTTGAAAGCGTAACAGACATAGGGAGTATTGACGCATGGCACTAAAAGGATTCGAATCATCAAAGCAACGCAGTAGATACGAGGATGCTGTAAAGGCACGTAGAGAAGCTGCTAATAAAATGATAATTGAGGCTGAAGCTGCTAGTAAAGCAGGCGTAGGTGGGAATATAGAATGGGTAGGCAAGGGCTTGGGCACTATAGGTGGCGCTCTTATTGGATCATCAGTGGGCATGCCGGTGGCAGGCGCCATGGCTGGTTATAAGGCTGGCGAGGCTCTGGGTACTACTGCCTCCGGAGTATACCAAGGAGATTCAGAAAAGGTTGCAAGCGGTGTTGTTAGTGGAGTATCACAAGCCGCTGGTGCTGGTCTTTTTGATGAAGAAGCTGCAGTAGCAAATGCAGTGAGTGATGCACCATCAGGAGTTGACCTAGGTTCTTATCAACTTGAGGCTGGTGCTGATGTTGCTGCCGGCGCAGAAGTCCTTGCGCAACTGAGCCCGCTGCAGCAACGATTATATAATGGTCTTACCCCAGAATTAAAAGCAAAGTATATACAGGATCAAATAGCGCTAAAGATGTCCGAAGGTAAGCTTACGGGTTTTAAATAATGGCTTCTAAATTTCCTAATACATTCGCAAAACAAATATCCAAGTCACAACAAGAGAAGGTAGCTGTGACTCGCTTATGGGACTTATGCTTACTCTATCTTGAAGGACAACAGTATGTTTCATACGATCGAACCCTACAACAGTATGCAACCACTACCACTCAAGGACGTCCCACCAAGTATGTAATCAATCTTCTTATAAACATTTATAGACACATCACTTCTAAACTATCAGTTGAGTATCCCTCAATCTCAGTCCTACCTGCCTCTCCTTCCACCGAAGACGTTATAAAAGCTAAGTCCTCAGAAGAAGCAATTAAATACTTCTGGCATCAGAACAATATGAAAGGCACTATTCATAGCGCTATGAAGTGGCTGATATCATGTGGCAATGCCGGTCTTCACACTGTTTATGATCCCAGTACTGACACAGTAAGAGTGGAAGTAGTTGCCCCTTATAACATTTATTATGAGCCTGGTGTTCGTTCTGCAGAAGATTCTAGATGGGTTGCAGTTAGGACAATCGTTCCTAGGTCAGATCTTGAAGCTGCATTTCCTAAAAAGAAGAAAGCAATTTCGGACATGGTCGACTCTACCTACCAAATTGATGGTCCACAAACACAAGGATCTAATGTACCACTAGAGAATAGAATCGATGTATATGATGTATATTATAGCGATGGTCGTTATGGTATCTATGCCGGCAACGAGTGGTTGCACGAAGGTACGTACCCAGCTAATTCCAAACCACTAGTATTAATGCAATACACTGACGTTCCATTCAAGTTATGGGGTATCGGTCTTATTGCAAACCTGATTGATCTTCAGTCTCTTTACAATCGTTCTAGAAATCAAATCATTGAGAATGTAGACTTGATGAGCAATCCTAAGTGGCTAATTCCTAAGACTGCTGGTGTTGCGCAAAGTGCTATTAAAGGCAAGCCAGGAGAAAAGGTTTATTATAACTCCGCTGGAGGCAAGCCTGAACAGATTTCAGGCGCAGCCTTACCTGCGCATGTCCTAGCAAACGTTCAACAATTGCAGAATGAGATGTTAGATGTTGCCGGGCTTCACTCAACATCGATGGGCAAGAGAGCAGTTGGTATCAACTCTGCTGCTTCCATTAACGCACTATCACAAAATGATTCTTCTCAATTACAGATGACTCAACAAGATGTAGAGCTTGCGATTAAAGATGTAGCCTCCTCTGTATTGCTTTATATGCGTGAGCATTATGGTGAAGCAAAGATGATGAGGATGATGGATAGTACCGGCAAGGTTGTCTTCAAGGCAATTCAAGGTACTGATTTAGTGGATACCCCAGAGATATTCCTAGAGGCTGGATCTCTATTCAGAGATGAAACTAATGACCGATTCCAGAAGGTTATCCAAATGCTGCAGCTAGGTGTTATCAGCAAAGATGATGCAATGAGAGAACTAGCGCTCAAGACTTCTAATAAGTTCTTGTTAGATAAGATTGCTTCTATGTCTCATGCACAAGACATGCTCAAAGGTGTCATTGCTGGTAAGTCGATTCAGATATTCCCATCAGATGATACTGAAACCTTTATTGAAGTCTTCCAAGATTTCATGCGAACAGAAGAGTTCTATGATCTAGAGCCTAGAATTCAAGATAACATTGCTTCTTACTTCGAAGAATTCCATGCTGCTCAGGGTGCACAAATAGAAGATGTAAGGGAAAGAGAAATGAACAAACAACCTTCTGCTCAACAGATGAGGAATATAGCCGCACAAAAGACGGGTAAACTTAGTGCAGCGCTATCACCATCCAAACCCCAAGACGTGTTCGGCGCCATGCCCACACAACAAGGACAGGCAGGCGGTTTAACTAGCCGAAGAGGTCCACAAAGAACTCAACCTACTCCTGAAGAGGTTGCTAGCAAAAGGGCTGAGGCTCTGGGCGGTGGATTTGGAGGGACTAAATAATGAATATAGGTCAAGTCAAATCGCTGTTTAGAGATTATATTGATGAGGCAGATACAACCTTTATAACAGATGCTAACGTAGCGCTATACTGCAAGATTGGTTATGATCAGTTTAGATCAGTTGTGAACTCGTATGATCTGAGTTTCTATCAGGCAGACTATGAATTTTCATTAGTTGATGGAGAATTAGATCTAGAAACAACGGCGCCTACTGATGAGGCAGGTAAATTCCTATTAGGGGATCCTACCAATAAGCCCACCAAGGGGCAGCTAGCTAGTTTAGTTAAGATAGCCTCAGTAACTGCAGGTAATCTATTGCCTGCTTTTTATTATTCGGCTGCACAAGATAGAGAGGAACTAACTGTATTAGCAGATTCTTTTGTAATGGAAGGATCTGTATTACGCTTTTCTAGAAAGGCTACAGACACTATTCGAATCTATTATGTTCCTAGGGCTACGATAAACTTTACTGAAGCAGATGCAACTCTTATCGATAACCTTACAGAATTCCACGATCTTATCGCACTATATGCATATCGTAGTTATGCTATTAGAGATGGAGCATCGAATCCACAGATTGAGGCACAAGGTAAAGATAGACTTGCAGCATTCATAACATATCTTGAAAGAGGTAGGATCATCGGCGCCGCCAATCATGTGGGGTACGTTGATTAATGGCTGTCAAAGGTACTGAAAAGGAATTACTTACTGATGGCATCGACGTCGATAAGCAATCAAAGGGTCCCTTTATCCAGAATATGGATAGACACCTCAATTGGAAGGTACGCAAGGGCTTTGGTCAGGCAGCACAATTTGACTCTACACTAGGTCTAAATAATGTCGAGTACAGACAACACCTAGGATCCCACTATATTAAATCAAACTTTGGTCACGAACAGATTGTTACTGTGATTGCTGCGCGTGTATATACGGGCAACCTTATAAAAACTACTTCTAGAACCACTATGACTACAGATACTTGGAAGGCTGCAGGATCTAGTGGTATGTATAATACAGCATACCTATTAAGTATTTATGATATTACCACAGATGAACTTTATGAAGAGTTGCTTCATAATAAGACTGAAGATTCATCTAGAATGCTCCCACTGCAACATGGGCTTTACGAAACAAACGATGATGTAAATTATGAAACCTATATTCGTGCGCAAGAAGGTCGACAACTATTCTTTGAAGAGGTTAATGATACGCTTTACTTTGGTGACGCTCGTTTAGGTTGTTGGGCTTATATTCCAACAACAATTAGAAAGTTAAATTCTAAACAAGTACATGCAGAATGTGGATTTGATTGGGCTAATTGGGATAGTGAAAGTTCTATTGTCCGAAAAATGGTACCTAATGATGGTGATTATGCAGATCGTTATGTGTATCTAACAAAGTCAGAGTTCCCAAAGCCAAATGATATCACATCAGTATTTGGTAGGGTTGTGTATGTGGATGATAAAACCCTTTGGTTTAGTGATGTAGGAAAGCCTGGAAGCGTTTTGGCAGACAACTATGTTGTTATCCCATCGGAGAATGCAATTACTGCAATTGAAGAACTTGCCGGCAACATACTCATCTTTACTGAGAGTGAAACATTCTTCTACCGAATTACTGAAGGCGGACTTCTCCTATCAGGCGGGACGCTACAAAATGTCTCAAATCATATCGGCTGTTTAAATCCGAATTCGCTTGTCAAAGCAGAAGGAAGTGTTTTGTGGGCTGACGATGATGGTGTATACAGCACCAACAATGGTTTGGCAATTAATAAAATTTCAATTGGTATAGAGAAGCTTTGGTTAGATAATATCAGTAATCCATTAACACAGTATTATCAAGCACTTGGGCTTATTGATGCTGCGGATCTAGCCAATGAAAACACATCTATACTGTTTAAGTTTGATTCTAAAAACGTACATATAGAGTTTGATCATATTAGAAAGAGTTTGATCTTTGCTATTCCACAGCAAGACTTTGCAATGATTTTAAATAGCGATGGTTGGAGTGTGTGGAACTTTGAGTCTATGGCTGCAGCTAATGGTACTATCAAAGCAACTAAGAATATTAAGAAGCCATTCTTTGTAATGGGCGATGAAGCATTATATATGGTGGGATCTAGCGAGGCATATACAATATCAGACGATTCAAAATTTACACAGCCTGCTACCGATGCTGATATGAATGAGGACTGGACAACAAACTCATATTATATTTTAGAGTACGGTCGAGGAGGTGCTTTAGATAGAAGCGTACAGTGGAGCAAGTCAGAAGATAGACGATTGATTAATGGTAAATATTATAAGATGTCGTCAGATACTGCGCCATATGTTCCTAATGATGCCAATAAAAATGTAGTATTGGTAGATCCATGGGTGCCAGTTGATGCTGGATATCAACTTAACAATACTATTGTGCCGCCTGCTACACCTTCTAGTTCAGACTTTGTCACAACTGCTGGGGATATATTCTTACTTCCTTTCTCCATTGTACCAGCAGAACCCTACGCCTTTGGTGGAACATTCCCTAAGTTACCTAATAAACTTATTATTCAGTTCTTCTTTGATAATAACTTGTGGGTACCAGTATTTCAAGGCGCCACCGCCGCAGCAGTT
>Ga0209128_1002490_pt1 | contig 11920 bp, 14 predicted proteins | sample ETNvirnome_6_100_FD_184072 | JGI IMG/M metagenome (GOLD analysis project Ga0209128, IMG submission 184072) | Marine viral communities from the Pacific Ocean - ETNP_6_100 (SPAdes) (version 2) | ecosystem: Environmental > Aquatic > Marine > Oceanic | place: Pacific Ocean | collected 2013-06-19 | reverse complement strand
AGTGTTGAAGTTGTTGAGGAAGTTGTTGAGGAAGTTGTTGAGGCTGATGAGAAGATTCAGGAGATTGATGATCTCGCTGATGATGATAGCACCGAAGCTGTTGAAGAGCTTGCTGACGGCGAGAATGAGGAAGAAGTTGAGGAGACTAAGGAGAAGAAGCCGAAGAAGGTGAAGCTCAAGAAGGCCAAGAAGAATAAGAAGCCTGTCGTCAGTGATGGAACATTTAGCTATGTCGCGAAGGATTACAAGAGGAAGTCAACAATCTCCTGGATGGAAGATCAGCTTGGTGACAAGTTTGAGCATGACTGGAGAAAGCGTGACTACATCAACATGATGATCACTCTGGAGCTTCCTCCTCACTCACTTGACCTTGACTGAAACAATGAGACTTCAAGAATTCGCAAGAGCCCTCCCCCCTGGAAGTGAACCAGTTAAGGCTAAGTTGGTTGGCTACAGAAAGGCTGACGGAACTGAGTGTGACTACACAGTCTTCATTAGGCCTAACATTGACTATGTCTATAAGAAGTCAATTGAGGCACTAAACGACTCATTCAAAGCGCCTGCAGCAATCAATCCTGATGCGATTGCGAAAGCACGCTTAAGCATGCTCAGAGGGTATCAGAGCAAATTGGGTTCGGACCACGTTGTCATGTCAACGAATGGACCCTCGGTGTTGTTTACGGCCCTCGTGAGCCACCGTTCGCATGTGTCAACTAGCAAGAAGCCTAAGGGTGAAGTCGCGATTGCAAAACGATTCTTGAGAGACATGTGTCTAATTGGTAGACTTAAGCAGTTCAAGCTTGAGAGGTGTCAGCAGCTGATTGTGAATGGGATTGATATCTTGAAGTAGATGCTGAATAGGTGGAAGCTGTGATTGCTGATAGAGATTCTGACAGGCAGTTGGATCAATTCAAAAGACTGAAGAAGAGGAAGCAGAGAAAACGAAAGATTAGAAAGAGCTCAAAGGCAACAACGAAGGATCTGTATAGGTACCCACGACACACAGACATTGAGGTTGTCATGGACACAAACAACCCAAAACGAGTGCTCTTGATTCCATTTCCTGATGAAGAGACATTGAGCACAAAAATAGCTGAGATGCTTATCGAGAAGTTTGCTGGACGTGACATTGATCGAGAGCTTCTCACAGAAATGACTATTGCCTCAAGAAAAATGTTCTGTGAGCTTCGTGGGATTAATGTTGCCATTAAGAGCAAAGATGAAGAAGGGATTGAGGAGACGGAGGAAGACCCGTCTAAAGCCGCTGCTGACCTCGAGTTCTATTTAAGCGGCAACTAACATCGTGTACAGTGTCTCGCATGAGCGAGTTCAACACATTCGATGATGACGAGGATGTGTCTTGGTTCAGCGAGCAGCAATCGCTAGAACGAGACCACCCGAAAATCGCTGAAAACATTAGTGAGTTTAGAGACTGGCTAATGACGAAACCTGGAATGGATTGGCTGTTTGACCAATTCAGACTTCATAGGTTTAGATCACAGCGAAGACAACTTAAAGACAATTTGGGTATACTGCCATGAGAAAGCCAGACGCGCTTACTCCTGAAGTTCAAGAGCGGGCAATTGCTGAATACCGAACAAATAACCGCGTAAGAAAACAGGTTATTGAGATTCGTGAGATGATTCAACAAGGCCGAGTCCCTGAACAGGAGCTTGATGAACTAGGTATCTCATTTGAGAAGCTTGATCATTTCTTGGAAATTCTGTGGGCTGTAGAGTCGAGGTCAGTCGAGAGCGCATCAGCCCTTGTTCACTTCGCCTGGTATTCGCTTAGCCAGCGTGGATGCGTCACAGAGCTTCAAGATTTCATTGACAAGCAGAAGGTGCTCACTGGGCGCACAAATGGAACTGCACTAGTTTCAGCAATCAGAGCGAAGTCTGACATTCTTGATAGAGTTCTCAAGACAGGTCAACAGCTTGGTGTGATTCACAAGTCTGCTGAGACGCTCTCAATCATCAGCGACCTTGACGATAAGACAGATGAGGAGCTCGTCACGATGCTTGAGGATGAGATCAAGAGTCTACAAAATCTCGTCGGCGGCGACATAGTGACGAAGAAGAGTGCAAAGAGAATGCGTAGCAAGCGAAAGTTGTCCATGAGTAAGGGCAAGGCTGGTACTGTCAGCTTTGAAACGTCGTAATGGCCGCAAGAAAGCTCAAACTAAAGAAGAGTTCAAAGTTCGCAGACAGGATTAACAAGGCTCGTGAGAGCGTTGAGGAAAAGAAGCAAGAAGAAGCTAATGAACGAGCTTTGATTGCTAAGTCCCGTGAGCTATTCAAGCCAATAATCAAGAGGTCAAACACAGACGTTGTGAACCACAAAGGCGGTAGGTCGCTCGTGCTGTCGCGGCTTGCATCAGCAAGAAAGAAGAAGGATATTGCGATCCGTCGAGCTGTTCTCGTTGAGAACAGGTTTGATGTTCTTTTCATCGAAGTGCTCAAATACAAGATGCTCTGGTTCCATGAGCTTCTGTATGACTACCAAGAGGAGCACGACGAAGCATTGCTGTTGATGTTTCGTGGTGGCTGGAAGACAACGATTCTAACTATTGCTAGATGCATCTACGAGATTGTTCGCAATAGAGACATCAGAATCCTTATCGCCGCTGAATCATCAGACCAGTCTCAAACATTCCTCAGAACAATTCGTCAACACCTTGAGAGCAACGAAGATCTAATCAGAATCTTTGGTGACTTCAAGGACACGCGACTCAAGTGGACTGAGAAAGAGCTTGTCGTTTCTGGGAGAAAGAAGAGCTATAAAGAGTCGACCATCACGACTTGTGGAATCAACTCTCCAGTTGTTTCAAAGCACTTCGACATCATCATCTGTGACGACCTTGTAACGGAAGATAATGCTAGAACTCCTGGACAGCGTGAGCGAGTTAAAATCTTCTACTACAAGTCGCTTGAGCCAACACTTGAGCCTGATGGAAGACGCTGGGTCATTGGAACGAGGTATCATCATCTTGACTTGTATGGCCACCTTATCACAAATGAGATGGCTGATGCACATATCATCATTCCAGTCTTGAACGACAAGGATGAGTCGATTTGGGAAGAAAGATTCCCGACGAAGAAGATGATCTCTAAGCGAAAGTCAATGGGAATCATCATCTTTAGGTCTCAGATGATGTGCGACACTGATGCAATGGTTGGTGAGCTCTTTCAGTACGACTGGTTTAAGTTCTACAATGATATTGACCTGCCAACTGACCTTGTTGTTTACATTGGTGTTGACCTTGCAATTTCAATGGACAAGAGAGCTGATTACTTCGTTTGTGTTGCTGTCGGACATCATGTAAAGACAAACACATTCTGGGTTCTTGAGTATGTCAGAAAGAGATGTGGCTTTAAGGAGCAGACAAAAGTAATTGTTGATATGGGCGTTAGACATAATGCAGCAAAGATCTCGGTTGAAGCTGTTGCATATCAGAAGGCTCAGGTGAATCAAGTAAAAGACGATGACATAGGAAAGTTCTTTACTGTTAGGCCTGTCTACACTAATAAAGACAAGTTGACTAGAGCATACAAACAACAAGGTCTATTTGAAGATGGACGAGTTTATGTTCGCAGCTCTATGACGAAGCTCATTGAAGAGCATGTCCTGTTTCCAAGCTCTGAGCATGATGATATCTGGGATGCAACAGACATTGCAATCACGTCAGCTCTTAAGAAGCGCAGACGAAAGCGTCGAACGGAAGAGCCTGGGCTCCTGTAACGCCATTACAGGTGTTACGTGATATACGATATACAATCACTGTGATTAGATGCACAGAAGCCATCTGAAGGGTACCAAATGTCAATGACGCGTCGCGTTGTCAAGCTCAAGAAAACGTCAACAAGTCAAATGGTTGATGGCGTTACAGATATGAAGCAAATTGTCAAGGCTGTAGTCTTTGGCGATAATGGTGCAAGAAATCAAGCAGTAGCATCGTCAAACCAAATAGAAAGACAGTGGAACAAACTTGACTCATCAAGTGGTCTAATCTCTCCTCCAGTCTCCTTGGACGTTCTCGTTCGTGCGGATGAGCTTAGCGAGAGTGTTGCGAATTCAACTGAGGCGATGGTCGTAAATATTGCTCGACGTGGCCATAAGTTCGTTGACATTAGATCAAGAGAGCAACAGCTTAAAAATCTTGACAACACAGCAGTTGAGGCTGAGAAAAGAAGACTTGAGCAGTTTTTCAGACATATCAGCGGAGATATGACGTGGACTGAAACACGAGCAAGGAGTCGTCAGGACTTTGAGCATGCAGGCGCATTTGCCTGGGAGATGATTGATAATCCTGCTACTGGTGAGCTTGACATGATCAAGCATATTCCAATCCAGACACTCAGGATGAGTAAGCAGCTGCCTTACTATCCAATTGAGGAGAGGCAGGTTGATAGATCGACATTCAAGGTAAAGACTGTCACGAGAGCACACAAATTCAGGTTGTTTGCTCAGATTATTGGCGCTGGAACGAAGCTTCAGTGGTTCAAGGAGTGGGGCGATCCAAGAGTCTACGACGTAAAAACAGGCAAGGAAATTAAGGGTGAACAGCTAACAACAAACTTCGAGAACTCAGGCAAGCCAATGCCAGTGAGCAGGAGAGCTAATGCTGTCCTGTATCACAGAAGGTATGTCTCATACACTCCATATGGCATGCCAAGATACATCGGTGTCTTTATTAAGCTTCTTGGAAATCGAAGAGCTGACGAAGTAAACTTCACAACGCTCAACAACAACAACATTCCAAGCAGCTTCATCTTGGTTGAGAATGCGACTCTTACACAGGGCTCGATTAATAGAATTGAGAAGTTTACTGAGAAGGAACTCGGTAGAACAGGAAATAGATCCAAATTCCTGTTGATTGAAGCCGAGCCAATTGACGAAGAGAGTCCGCTGCCATCGTCGTCGTCAATCGGCCTGAAGGTCGTCCCGATGGTCAATACAATGATCAAGGATGAGCTTTACGGAGAGTACATCAAGAACAATGCTGATGCGATCCGACGCGCGTGGCGAATGCCTCCAATCTTTATTGGAATGTCAAGCGCATATAATAAGGCTACCGCAGAGGTCTCAAGAGTTCTTGGTGATGAGCAGGTGTTTGATCCTGAGCGAAGAATCTTTGATGATCTGATTAACTTCTCGATCATGCCATCCCTTGACGTGATTTACCACGACTTCAAGAGCAACACTCCAAATGTGACAAACAATGAGGAGTTGATCAAGCTGCTTGCGATTGCTGAACGAACTGGTGGAATGTCACCAAGAATCGCGCGTACTGCAATTCAGGATGTTTTGTCTGACTTGGAGCTTGGGCCTACACTCGGCATTGAGCCTGATCTTCCATACAGCTTGCAGCTTGCGCTCGCGATTGGAAATCAAGGTCCAGTTGACTCTGGAATCAAGGTTCCTGACTCTGAAGGCCCACCTGAAAACCAAGCTGATGCGATTGACCCGAAGACAGGATTGATTGGAAAGGGTCTTATGTGGGAGCTGATTGAGCTTAGAAAGCAGGTTGACTCAATCAAGCAAAGTGTCCAGAAGACAAACATTCAAGAGAAGATCAAGAAGGCGGACGAACCAGTCCGGTGGAATGTTCCAATTATCAAGGAGCAAGCAGACAGACGCCTAGTAACTGGTATTGTTCTTAAAGCTAATGAGACAGATGCACATGGTGACATCTATAGCTCATACGTTGTCGAGAGCACAGCACATAAATTCCTCGCACACTACAATCTCGAAACTGAGCTTGGACTTCAGCACACTGCGTTTGGTGAGGAGATTGAGCTCTTTGAGTCTGTCGTTATGAAAGCTGGTGACTCGTATGCAGGAAGAGATTTTGAGAATACTGTATGGCTTGTCACTGTAAAGGTGAATGACGACGACATCTGGGAAAGCATTAAGAAGAAGAAGATCACTGGCTTCTCAATCGCTGGTCTTGCGAAAGTGAAGAAGCTTAATTGAACAGGAGATTAACATGGCATCTGGTGATACCCCGAAGCGGGAGCTTCTCAACATCAAGCCTGCGGAAGTGAGTCTTGTTGATGCTGCGGCCAATGAGGAAGAGTTTCTTATTGTCAAGCGTAAAGAAACGCAGGAGCAGGATAGCAGCATGGCGACATTTGACCTGGAAATCAAGAAGGGCGTATTGATTGACGCCCTCGCTCGTGAAAGAGCTGATGATTTCGCTGAGGCTGCAGCTAAGCTAGTTCAAATTGCAAATGATAGCTCCTCGACAAAGGAAGACGTCTGGAGACAGTTTGACCTAATCTGGTCGATGTTGTATGAGACAGAGAATGATCTTCTTAAGCTTGCTGAGAGCAACGGAATTGATACTCCATCTCAGATGTTCATCGCCAAGATGACCGAGAAGATTGATGAGGCGCTCAGCGCTCTCGGAGACTATGATACTCATCTTGTCGTGAAAGAGAAGCTTGCTGCAATCTTAACAGTAATCAGTGATGGCAAGCCAATTGTCATTAAGGAGACTGTTGAAATTGAGAAGAGCTCATCTGTTGATGATACGCTCGCTCACATGACGACTTTCCTGGATGATGCTTCGACGATTGAAGAAACTGTTGAGAAGGCTAAGAAAATTACGCCTGCTCGTATTCAGGCGCTGCAGACAATTGTAGAGAAGTCTAGTGCACTGCTTGCTGACTTTACGTCGTCAACTGGTGAAGACATCGAAAAGGCTGAGCAATCTGCGGAGCCTGATGAAACTATAAACAAGGAGACACAGGTGGATACGCAGATTAAAAAGGAAGATGATGAGGCTGAAGTCGTTATCACCGAGACTGCTGAAGCTACTAGCACTGAGACTGCTGAGGCATCAGTCGAGGAGACAGCCGAAGAAGTTGTTGAAACTGAAGAAGTTGCCGAATCTACGGATGACGTGACTGAAGCTGAAACGCCATCCGTAGAGGAGGTTGCTAAGAGCTCTAACGATGAGCTTCTCGCGAATATTGCCACTATGTTCTCGTCCAAGTTTGAGGAAGTTGAAAAGAAGCTTTCCGAGAAGATCGACGCGAAGATGTCTAGCGTGACGAGTGAGATTCAGGCTGTTGCCAAGAGGCAGGAGACTGTTGAAGACAAGATCACGACCAGAGGTGTTTCCAAGTCAGCATCGGAAGATGAGACCAGCACCGAAGAGATTGCCAAGAATGAATCTATTTGGGCCAACTCAGTCTTTACGCCCGCTCGATAATAGTTCATATAACCCAATTGTTAAGTAAGAAAGAAGAGGACTGAAATGTCTATGAGCCCCGAAGAGCTGGTCAAGAAGGCCGCAATCATCACTGGTGACATCGCTGCTGCTGGCAAGCTTCAGCCGGACCAGGCCAATAAGTTCATCGACTTCGTCATCCAGGAGACGATGCTCGACAAGAATGCACGCGTGGTCAGGTTCAAGCCTGAGACGCACGACATCAACAAGATTGGTGTTGGCACTCGTGTCGCGATGCCCAAGTCTGAGGCTGCTGACCCTCGCCGTCGTCGTGGTGTCACCACCTCGAAGGTGACTCTCTCGCCGCAGGTGATCGCGGTGCCGTTCGAGCTGTCCGATGAATTTCTTGAGGTGAACCTTGAGGAAGAGCAGGTTGAGGATCACATCGTCCAGATGATGGCCCGTCAGTTTGCTAACGACCTCGAGGAGCTGTACATCAACGGTCACACCGTTGGTCCCGCCGCCATTGAGAACGACATCTACCCGCCAGGTTCCACAACCGAATACATCTTGGACGACTACCTCGCCCTGTTTGACGGTTGGCTTGAGCTTTCGGAGGGTGCTAACCTCGTCGACTTCTCTGGACAGAACATTGAGCCTGATGTCTTCAGCCGTATGCTGAACGCCATGCCTTCGAAGTTCCGTCGCGACAAGCGCAACCTTCGCTTCTTCTGCTCGACTGAGCTAGAGCAGCGATACCGCCTTGCCGTGTCAGGTCGTGCCACTGCTGGTGGTGACGCTGCGCTCGAGGGTTCTGGAAACCTCAAGCCATTCGGTGTTGAGCTTGTTCCAGCGCCTCTGCTGCCTGACCAGCCTAAGTGGGTTGAGCATGTCGCCCTGACAGCGCTGACGCCTGCGAGCCTGTCGTTTAGCCCAATCGTGTCTGGCACGGTGGTGGTGTCCTCGTCTACGCTCACGACTAACGTGCCTGAGACCCCGTTCATTGAGAACACTGACTACACTGTTGACCTGACTAACGGCACGGTCGTTCGTCTCGGTGGCAGTGCGATTGGTTCTGGCGACACTGTGAAGGTGACGTATGAGACTCAGTCTCAGCTTCTCCTTACTCACAACAACAACTTCATCCTTGGCATCGGTCGCGATATCAAGGTTGAGCAGGGACGTGACATCTTCAAGGGTGCCAACCAGTGGATTATGACCGCGAAGGTTTCCGTGCAGCTCGAGGAGCTGACGGCGATCGTCAAGGGCAAGAACATCGGCCTCCTGTAGCCAACACTGATGCTGCGCTGAGATGGCTTTTGTTGTCTCAGCGCCGCATTACTGTGTGTCGATATACGCACAAATCATCAAAATCGCTTTAGAATTCGTCTGAAGCGCTAATAAGGGTACCGCACGCATCTCTTTGTGTGACGGACGTTCAAGGAGCGAACCCAAATGACAATTTCGAATTCTTCTTTTCCACTTGGCTCCAAGTACTTCTCTGGACTCAAGAACATTGCTCCAGCCTCTCTCAGAGTTGACTCTGAGGGTCTCGTCAACATTCTTAACTACATCCAGGCTGATCTCGCAAACGGTAACAGTGTCAACCATGCGATGGCAGTGTTTGGCACTTGGGCCGTTGACGGTGATGGTGCCGAAACGAATGGCGCTGGGCTTGTTGGCGGCGACATTCTCCTGACTCGAGGTGATGATTCATTCTCGAAGATTGAGGATGATGGTGTCTTTGCGGACCTTGCTGATGCAGCTGGTGAGGCAGGCTACGCTGCTAACTATCAGCACTTCCCCGATGCTCCCGTCGCAGAGACTGACTACCTGTATCTAGGTGATTCTGTCAAGTTCTGTGAGTTTTCATTTGGATATGGAACGCCTGCTGTCTATAACTCGACTCTTGTTGTTGAGTGGTTTTACTGGGATGGATCAGCTTGGTCTGCCCTGACCATGGCATACGATGGCAGTGAGGCGACCGCTCAAGATGGCAGTGAATATGGTGAGCGCGATGGCGCCACATCGTTTGTTCCTCCGAGTGACTGGGAAGAGACTACGATTGACGGTCAGACGGCATTTTGGATTCGTGCTGGTATTGCATCTGGCAAGGCTGCCAACATGACCACCGTTCCAATCAGCTCCGAGAGCCACCAGGTTGTTACGACCGAGGATGCATGGGTTGCTCCATGTGATGGCTCTATTGTGAGATTCCGTGCTTGCTCGAGCGCAGGAACACTTCCTGGCGCAACTGATGTGAAGTTTGTTCTCATGAACTACACTACTGGTGAAAACTCCGGTGAGCTGACTTGGGACCAAGGAAAGAGAGCAACTGGATATGTGCTCGCCTCAGCGATTGCCATTACAGATGGCGACCGTCTTGGTGTTCTTGTTACCCAGGAAGATGGCACCAACGAGCATTTGAATGTTATGTTTGAACTTGAAGTTGCTGCTGCTGACGCGTAGTCTCAGTAGCCATTCGTAGGCATCGCCTGCAAAACAAACAGCAGTTGACTCAATAGAGCACAAGCTGAGGAGAAATTAAGATGGCACGTACCAGAGCACAGTCTTCTCGAATCGATCACTCTGACAACAAGATCATTATCCCACTTGAGACCATCTGTACTCCTAAGGATATTGAAGTCGGAATGTTTGCCGATGTAACTCTTCAAGGTTCTATCTCCTTTGATGGAGAGCACAAGTTCAAGAAGGGTCAGCGTCGAACATTCTCCACGATTCGCGACATTGCATACTACTGGAAGCGACAGAGTCACTTCAACATCATTCTCTACCGCTATGAAGACGAGGAAGATGCAGCTGGCGCGAAGCTTAAGGCGAAGCAATCTCCAGTCAGTAGAGCCGCAGGAGTTGGCAACGGTAGAAAGCGTGCAATCAAGAGGAGAAGGTAATGTCTGAAAGAAGGACTGCTGTTCTGGTAAGCACACCGATTCAGATTGAGTTTGAAGCTAGAGACACCGTTCATTTCCGGCCACATAGACTGTGTCCAATAGATGGACTCTCTGACTCCGAGCTTGAGGTCTTTAAGTCAAGCATTGGTAGGATCGTGTATTCGACTCGCGTGCTTGATGGACCGCCTAAGCAACCTGAACCAGTGAAGAAGTCATCGTCTAAGAAGAAGAATCTTAAGCGCTGACAATCTGAAATAATTTGATTGACTTCAGATGGCCGGCCAGGAAGTCCTGGTCGGCCATTTGAGCAACTTGACACCACAGGTCTTCCTGATGTTCAAGGTAAACTCAAAAGATGGAAAAACGCTGTCGTTCAAGCATGAGAACGATAAGGACATTGCTATACTCAGTGATGTGATGAAAAGGAAGTCTGATGTCACAGGGCTTTCAATCCACTTATCTGGAACTAGCTACGTTTTCCCATCTAAAACAATATCCGAATCTGACTCCATTGGCTTTGACGTATCAAGGAAACCAACTGGTGAGGTTGTTGCCCTGTCTGTGTGGGTTCACACGAGGGACACAAGAACAAACATGACTGTTTTCTGTGGCGGCAAGAGTCGAATGTGTAGAGTCGATGTTACCCGCCTTGGCTTTAGAGCTGGAAGCTAATCACTTATAATGTCGATCTAAGGAGATAATAGAGTGTCAAATCCAAATAGAATCATTCGCTCGCTGAAGATCGGTGACGATGCCGATGCAAGAAGACTGATTGCAAATGCTGGCGGAACAACTGCAATAAATGGCAACCCAGGCGCAACTGAGCTTGGACTCAACCTTCAGCATTGCGAGATGCTCCATCTCTATCCACAAGTAACAGGCGGAGCAGTTAGTTACGTGATGAGGCTGTGGTACAGAAACTCAATCAATGGTCTTTGGCATCCAGCTGCTGGCACGATCACAATAACTGACAACACGATTTCTCAAGTTGAGACAAATGGTGAGCAGTTTGTCTACTTTGAGATCACAGCTGAGAACAATGTCACCGACACAATCAACTTCTGGGCTGGATACAATACTCCTTCCGCATCGTAGATGAAAAACTTGAGCTGTGGAGACAAAGGAATGTCGACTAAAGAAACCGTGTCGATTAGTGTTCCAGGGTGGCTGATGCCAATTCTTGGAACAATTATTGCCGCGATGATGCTTTCAACGATTGCGTGGGCATGGGGAGCTGATTCTAGAATTGAGAGAGGTGAGGAAGCGTTCTTAGTGACTCAAGAGCTTCAGATGGACATAACTGGAAGCGACCAAGAAATAGCACTCATTAAGCAAGAGTTAAAGTATCTCAGAGAAGATATGAAAGAGGTGCTTCAACTTCTGAAGGAACGCTGACACACCAAAGGCTTATTTATGCAGCTTCGTCAGACTATTAGAATTGCATCAGCTTTCACTATTTTCTTGGCTATCGACATTGTGCTCACAATACACGCGCTCGATTGGTATGTTCATAGCGAGTCTCAAGGAATTGAGGTCGCAAGCGTACATCAGGAGCCGATGTATTTGATTGAGTCATCGTCAATGGTTACAACGTGTCATGTATCAATAGACACGCCTGAGAGCGGTGCTGAGGATTCTGAAGAAGATTATGATGATGATGATTCGTTTGCTGATATAATCGCGTTAGATGCCCTCTCAGAGATGCGACGTGACATGCAGACTATAAAGTCGTATCTGATGGACGCAAAGGAGGTTGCACCAGGCTTTGAGACAATTCCAATCGAAGTCTATCAACAGATGGAGAATCCAAGGCCAATCATGCCTAACGCAA
>Ga0209128_1002486_pt1 | contig 11930 bp, 15 predicted proteins | sample ETNvirnome_6_100_FD_184072 | JGI IMG/M metagenome (GOLD analysis project Ga0209128, IMG submission 184072) | Marine viral communities from the Pacific Ocean - ETNP_6_100 (SPAdes) (version 2) | ecosystem: Environmental > Aquatic > Marine > Oceanic | place: Pacific Ocean | collected 2013-06-19 | reverse complement strand
AAGATTCCGATCTAACAGCAGTAGAGCCTGACGTTGTAGCCGTAGCCGAACTGGTATGAAGTGGATTGCCAAACGTAAAAGTGCCCTCCCTTCCGATAAGGCCAACAATGAATGCCTCAACTGATCGTGCCTCTGCATGGCTTAATGGGGGTAGAGATACCTCTGCCTGCCATCGTGCGCCCTGATGAGTGTAGGTCTGAGTGTCCAGAGTAAAGGGCGATTCAGCAACAGCCACAACACGCTTTAGGCGCATTGACATATTCTGAATACCAACATTAGGAAAAGCTAAGGGCATTATGCGCCTCCCATTGCTTTGGAGAAGTTACCACCGCGTAACCTAGCGTCTGCAACAGCACCTTTAGCGGCTTGGGCTATCTGAGGCATTAACTGTACGATCTCAGCACGTACCGTTTGCTGTACGCCTGTAGTGACGTTAATAGTCTGCTGTACTATTACGCCAGATGATTGCCCTTTAGTGTGATCAATGACGGTTTCATTAGGATGAAGAATGGCAGGGAATCCACCCTTGCCATCTACGCCAGAAGATCGAGAACCCATGCCAGTGAATCCACCGCCATCAAATGATCGGCTGCCACCTAAATTTGTCCCTGCCGTTGTGCCTGTTGCATTTACACTTCCACCACCGCCAAAGCCGCCAGTGATAGCGTCAAACAGTGGTTTAGTAATGTAATACTGGACAAGCATTTTAATCAGGCTGTCCACGACAGACTTTGCCATATCTCTCATGGCATCACTAAAGTTCTTTGCGCCAGTGATTGCATCGGTAAAGGCATCGGTGAACTTGTTCATAGCATTGTTAGTTAGACTTGTCATGCCCTCCTCTAAAGTGGGCAAAGCATCTCTCCAATCTTCAAACGCTTGCCTCATAGCACCGATGGCTATAGTGCTTGTTGCCGCTTTTGTATCAAGCGCCTCAAGAGGGGCAGTAACGCTTTCTATGGCGGGAACAAATTCCTCAACGGTTGTCCTAGCATTTGCAAGCATCGCCAATAATCCATCTAAATTAATTAATGGAATCTCGGCTGTTCCTTGACCCTTACTAACAAGGTCGGCAATCGCATCTTCTAACTCTTTCTTTTTTTCTAATAAGTCCCCGGTACTCCATTTTTTTGGGAAGAAGTTATCCCAATCACCAGTGGCAATAGCTGATTTTGCTCGCCATCTGGACAGATCACCTGCTAACATTTGATTAACAATTTCTAAATCTTTTGCAAGAGCATCAAAAGATGATGAATTACCAAACAAGCTGTCCCATTTTGCTTTAGCCCCTATCATTGCGTTGTACATTCCAATGACAGCGTTACCGATGTTCTGAGCGGCAGTTGCCGTTGTAATTGCACCATCAATAAAATCAATCGCTAAAGATTTAGCGAATCCATCTAATCCACCCTTAGTGTTCTCTATAGCGGTCAAGAGTTTGTCTTTAAAAGCTGTTGCAAGCCCTTCTATAGCAGGGGCGAGTTTGGCAACTATTTGATCTCTAATTCCCTTAAAAAGACTTTTTAATCGAGTAATAGCATCATTAGCATCTTCGACCCCCTCTGCCGCATCTGAGGACATAACAAGACCAAGCGTTTTAGCCTCTCCAAGCAATTCAGCTAGACCCTTGCGGCCTAAACCTAATGTGTTGACTAATGCCGCACCTTCACTGTCAAACAGCTTAAACGCTAATCTAAGGCGATCAGATTCATTTTCAACCTTACTAAACGCATCAGCCAGAACAAGCATTCTCTGATCAAGAGGCATATTGTTTAACACTTTAGCGTTAATACCTAACTCACGAATTGCACCCTTAGCCTCGCCTGTTCCTTTGGCTGCTTCTGCTGCTCGTCGAGTGAAACGCTGCAACGCCATATCCATCGTGGTTGTAGCAATGCCAGTGATGTCTGCTGCATATCGTAAAGCACTTAATGCCTCAGTGGTTGTGCCGATCTTCGATGCTGTCTTAGCTAATGAATCAGTTGCGCTTAGAGATGATTTAACCAGTAAGCCAAACCCGGCAACACCTGCTACGCCAACCAAAGCAGTTCGCATAGAAAACACTGCGCCTGTGACTTTCTTTAGCCCAGAGGTGACAGAGCCAAAACCCTTCTTGGTTTTATCCACTGCACTGATGATAATCTTGGTATTTTCAGCCATCGTTCTCACTCATTAATTGGTAATAGGCCATCCACTCGTTGAAGTGGGTGACAGACATCTGCTCTGCTTGTTCGATACTCATATGCAAGCGATCAGCCAAAGACAGCAAATTCATCCTTGATTGATCGCGCCTTAGTTTTTTTCAGCAGTCTCCACTGATTGAACATCGGCAAACATTTGATTGGCGATTTCAGAGATAACCGCTGTCTCCTCACCCATCAGATCAATCCGATCTTCCGCAGAGGTAAACAGCCGATCACCCGATTCATCCATTGCTTTCATTAGAATCAGATCAACCATTGCTCCGATTGTCGTATTCTCAAGAAAGTTGGGATGTTTCTTTTGCAGTTCATTAAGGTCATAGCAAGAGATGCTGCCGCAGAACAGTTTGAATGGAACGCCATTCTCATCTGACCAGGCATCAACCACTACCTCGCGCAGTGGTATCGTTCGCCTTGACCGTAACTCTTTAGCAAGACCCATTATGAATGAGCCGCTTCAGTGACTGCGCCAGAAACCTGAAGGCTGAAACTTGCCTCAACCATGCCATCAAAAGATGCGTTGATTGACTTACTCGTGACAATGCCTGTGCCTGAGTATTTCTTGGAGCCTGACGCTGTACCTGATGGGCTGATTTCAAAATCAATAGAGGCACGAGCATCTAACACTAATTGCTGTGCGTCTGTTTGATCCCAATAGCAATCAATAGAGACCGTGCTGCTCTCTAAGCCTGACTTATAGGTTCGGGCACTATCGCCCATTGCGCTATCTTCGATGGTGTCAGCAGACGTTTCCAGTGTGAATGATCTGATCTCACCAACCGCGACCTCTGTAGTACCTGATAACTGTAATTTTACTACGCCTGATTGACCTGTGACTGTAGCCATTTTGTATTTCCTCTAGTTTAAAAATGTTGCTTTTTGGTGGACGAAAAAAAACCGCCAAATGGCGGTCTGTTTCAGTTGGGTTAATTTAGGTTGTGCCTCGCGTGTATTCGTACAAAACGCGAACCGTCAAGATGACTCCTCCTATTGGATCAATAGAGCCTTCATCTATTTCGACTTGGGTGATCTGCGTATCTTTTGCAAAGCCCCCTCTAGTTCTATCGACATCAAGACCCTCTTCGATTGCCTCAATGATGTTGTTTCTTGCCTGATCGATCAGCGCACCTTTGACAAAGCAAACCAACTCATAGTTGATGGTTGCCATGCGCTTGCCTATCGAACCGCCTATGGTCGAATCTTCTCGATTCTCATCAGCCGTTCTGACTAAAACAGCCGGGTATTGTGCGTTGGATAACTTGTCAAACTGGAAGGGCTCTCTGGTGACATATTTAATGTCCACCGGGCTAATAATATTACCGATGGTTGTCACAATGTTTTCTGCAATGGATTCTCGAACGCTCATGGTAAGAACCTTTCAAATGTTTTTGCCAGTTGCTTTTCTTCTGCCCGATTAAAGCCAAAGAAAGGTCTGATACTGTCGTTTCTCGCTGCTCTTTCAGTAATTTTTGGATTTGTAAAAAAGATCACTGCACGACTGCTATTGGCCTTGCTTGTCATGCCGCTAATCATCTTCCCAGTAACGTTAAGATTTACAATCCCACTAGCGTCACCAGAAAAACTGCTGCGGTCTTTAGATTTCGGCCAACCTTGTTTTTTTGCTTTTGCGTAACCCTTAGAGTAACGCTTGAACTTACCTTCATATCCATCGCCTTTGGCCGTTCTGTCTTGAATGACATTAATGCCAACTTGCGCTGTTTTGGATAAAGCTAATTTAATTCCGGCCTGAATCTCTTTCTGCCGCTTTTTGGCAATGCCCTTAAAGTTCTTGGGCTTAATATCAACCTTGACCGCTAGGCTCATCGGACTAAGCGACCATCGTTAATTGGGGTTTTCTCATCGTTATCAATCGTGCCGTTGTTGTCATCGTCATACTCAACGCCATCTTTAAAAACAGCCTCTATCTCTTCGGCATAACGAGACTTGTAAAAATCAATCATGCCTTGGAATCGATCACCATCAACCCAGTTGGTCAACTGAGGTAGAGCGTATTTCCACAGGACTAAATAAGCATTTGCGCGAGTCCATTGTGAATTGGTCAGATAGGATGCGTTTAACTCACCGCTAAACCCTCGCTTGTCCCACCAATCTGCACGAATCTTTCGCTCTATATCCGCTTGTGCTTTTGCGTGATCTGCTGAAAATGAATCAATGCCGAAACTTAAAATGTCAGGAATAATCCCCATCAAGTCTGCATCTGTTGAAAAAGCCATAATTGCTCCAATTAAAAAGCCCCACCCCCGAAAGGATGAGGCTGATCTAGCTTACAAAGTTGCGTCACCTAAGATTTCAACACCATAGGAATCGTCTAACTCGCCAACACCGTAAACGGCAGTAGCGTTCAATTCCCAAGCGCGATTAGATGCGTCACGCTGTGGCTCAATGTTGAAGTCACGCTTCATAGCAATAGCAAGTGCCTCTGGTGCAAATACAGCACCTTTGCAATCACCGCTGCCATCGATAGTAACGTTCGCTGATTCATAAACGTCAATACCTGCGATAGTTCCAACATAGCCATTACGCATAGCTTCGTTCTGAGCATCACCACCATTCGGGTTAGCGAATGTGTTCGTCAGGTTAGCTTTGATCGCGTATGCCTGATATGGGTGAACAACAGCCGCGATTGATCCTGTGACTTTGTTGGCTCTAAGAGTAGCCGCTGCCTTGAACAGATCAGCAACAGAAGTCTCTGCCCCTGCTGAACCAAAGGAAGTGCCGAACCCATCAAACAAAGCGATCAGGTCAGTATCGATCTTAGTTGCAATCGCGTTACCAAGAACTGTCCCTAACTCAGAGGCAGGGTTGCCCGCGCCCATAGTCGCAAGATCGGTCAATAACACCTGTGCGCCAACCTCAGCGACAGTGATTGAAACAGATGAAGTGCTAACAGTTGTAGAAGTTAAATCCGTCCCCTCGGTTAAAGCAGATGCGCTGATCTGAGGGTACTTGGGTACTTGGATGGTTTTGCCTGCTTGTGATCCGATGTTGTACTGAGTCACGAGGCCGATAAGCAGAGAACTTTCTTCTGCGGTGAAACGAGCCTGTGCGATGATGTTCGCAAAGAGGTCGTCAAGTGTACTGCTGGTTGTTGCTGCCATGATAATTTACCTTTTAATAGGCGAAAAAAAACCGCCAAATGGCGGTCAGTTTCGATTGGGTTAAATCAAGATGGTTTTCGTTTGGATGCGGCAAAAGCCTCTTTGCCACCACTACCCCAATTGTCCACCATGTCTTGATAGGTCATTGTTTTTTGGACTGAGCCGCCAGTATTTCCCTGACTGCCAGAACCGCCTGCCGATGCCCTCACAAAATGGGGATTTGCAGTAAGAAATTCGGATACCGCCTCATTGACTGAAAGCAAGTCACCCTTCTCGTTGTAGCGAGGGGCATTGTTGCCATCAGTAACCTCAACAGTACCGTCCTCTGCTAGTCGCACTTGATGCTTCAGCAAAGTAGATACTTGATCAGGATTCACTGCGTTATTCGCTGAGGCCGCATTAAGCAAAGCACCGTCCACTAGTGTTTCGTGCAGTCTCGTCTTATACGCGTTGATCTCTTGATCTTTCTTGTTTACTGTTTCTTTAAGTATTGATTCAAATTCGCCACGCTCTTTCTGCGCTTGTAAACTCGCCTCGTCACGCTCTTTCAAAACCTGTCGGGCTTCATCAAGGTTGATGTCACCAACTTTCTTTTCAAATTTGCGTTGTTCTCTGGCTAATCTATCTGCAACGATTTTGTCTAACTCAATTTGAGTAAACGTCTTTTCCTGAGTTTCTACTGCCGTTGTTTCAGTCTCAACTTCTGTTTCCATGATTGCATCGCTCATGTCGCGCACCTCTTTCGAGTAGTTAAAAATCTATTAATCAAACACTGGCCTGAAGTGATGTCGGCAGTTGTAACCACCGCGCACAATAAAAGGATCACCAGGGGCTTTACCCCGCCATGATCCTGACCATATTTGTGTAATCTCTTCATCTGTGAATTCTTTCCCTGCGTGTTCCCGACAGAATGATCGACTGTCTCGCACTGTTGAGCCGTAATACTTCCATTTGGTAGCCCCTGACGATTTACCTATAGCGGTATTTATCGATGCATCGAATTGCATCAGGCTGTCTTGCATCATCTGAACTGAGTAGCGTCTTAAGTTGCGCCCTGCTCGATCTCGACCATAAAGGGTTTGCAGTTTCTCAACCGCTGCCGCCTTTTGTGCCGCTGACCCATTAGCCGCAATCTCAACTAGCTTTTTAGCCTCAACCGAATCCGATGAAATATAGATGCCGTTGATGCTTTGGCTTAACGTCTTAACAGACTCATTGAACGCCCTCCCAGTTAATGTGCTTTGGTAGATTTCAGTCGCTAGGATGTCTAAATACTCAGCGGCAATCGCCTCAAAGCCTTGGAAGGACAAACGCTGTAATTGGGTGATAACCGATGACTCAACTGCAATAAAGTCACCGTAATTTTGGAGCATTGCTAGGGCTGACTCAGACACCTTTCTGTATTGACGAATAGATGCCTGAACCTCGGCTAAATACACCTCATCAATAATAGATCGTATTTCTGATCGAGCCGCTAATGCCCACTCAAGATCAAATAGATTGCCATCAGTTAGGGGGGCTGTTGCCATCAGTTGGGCAATTCTTTCCTCTAACTCTTGCAGTGCTGCGGCTATTCTCTCCTGATGAGTGTCGGCTAAACGATCAAGAAGATCGCTGTATTCGCTCTCTGCCGACATTAGAACTGACCTAGATCAGAACCTTCATCATCCTTTGGCTCAATTAAAACGTCACCACCCTCTATCTCTTCAAGGCCAATCTTCTCTCTTACCTCGTTTGGAGTCACTACCCCTGCATCGATGTGGTAGCTATAAATCTGCGTCTTATCAGAGAAGTCACCTAATACCGCTGTGCTTTCTTCAATCTCTGTATGCGCCTTGGCTAATGCCTCATCATCAAGCACCAGGTCAGCAATCTGCATATCAATGTTCTGCATCAAAGTGACTGAGCGAACACCGCTTGAGCGTATCTGCTGCAAGAAGGTTAGTTCCTTATCGTAGTCTCTTAAATCAAAGGCATCTGGATAGGATATTTCCACATCGGGGGTAACGTCTTGCCAATCACAAAACAGCACAAATAATTGCTCTTCTGCCAACTCTAAGATGTCAGCCTTTTCCGATAGCTTGGCATTTAAAAGCTGAAACTCTGTCTGCATGGCTACGCCTGATTGCGTCATAGCCGTTGTACCACGAACCGCGCCCATATGGGTCATTCTATTAATGGCCTCGACCTTATCGGTAATCGATGCGCGTACAGCATCCAAATTAGAGCCGCTTGGCTGCATCTGGTAGGGTTTTAAACCTTGATCCATGTCATCAGGTAGATTAATGACTGCCCCTGCCCCTGCACTGGCATCTGTGCCATAGGTTTTAACAAGGGTCGGATGGTTAGAGATTCTTATTAACTGCTCGATCTCTGACAACTCTTGATAGATAGCGCGTTGCATATAAGCCACATCCGATAGGTCTGATATGCCTATGCCTCGAGTGACTGATCGTTGTGAGGGAAGGAACACAGCCGGGATGCGCCCCAATGGGTTGTCCATTAAATCAATACGACTCTCCGAATCCCCTGACACTTTCCACGTCTCAATCGACTCCTCAGTCCATATCTTGTAATAGGTTTCCACCTCTGTATCAGAGATAGGTATAACGCTCTCCCTGACCTTTAAATAAGTCAGCCTAAACCGTCCACTAGGTGATCGCTCATATTTCCAATCGAACACGTTCTCTGGGGTGAATAAGGTTAAATAAGGTCTAATTTCTTGGGCTAACTCTTCGGCCTTTGTCCCGGCATTGCTCTTGGGTTTATCAAGCATCACCCAGACATTACCGTATACGCTTGACCACACTTGCGCCTCACGCATAAAAGTATTGAGTGATCGACCATCTAAATCGCAATCTTTCAAAAATGGCTCAAGGGCAACATTATTGGCGAGGGAGTTAAATGATCGAGTCGGTGGGACACGCCATAGGAAACTGCTGTATATGTGAACAATGTTCTTAGAATGATTGTCCATTGCAGTGAGGTCGATTCTGCGATCATAGCTGTCAGAATCTTCATTGATGTATTTTGTGAGGTACTGGCCATCACGGTAATCGTTTCCACCCATGTATGAGCGCAGGTAAAATTCCCAACTCTCTTTGTGCTTGTCATACTCTGGTGATGTGTATTCAATATCTGCCATTAAGTCCACCGCGTAGGCTGTTCGATTTGATAGTCTGTTTTAACTGGAAATAGGTATTCGGTCATATAACCCAAAGCATCGTTCATATGGTCATAGCCATCATCTTTGTTCGGCTGAGAAGTCCCTTCTTTGTAAGTCTGACGCTCTAGCGACTTGATCGCTTGCTTGCATTTTTCAGTAAAAAACAGGTGGCGTTCCCCATCGCCAGACTTGAGCCGTGAGTTCACCGCGTTGATGCGATCACGAACAAGTGGATGGGCTTTCTTGGCCTTAGTCATAAAGCCGGAATTCTGTAGTATAGATAGGTCTGTGCGACCCCCTGCTGATGTCTTTCTTTGCCTTGCTGCCGGGTCTGGATAAATAATGACCTGCCTGTTGGGATAGCGTTGATGTATTTCTTTTGCCATCTCATCAGTGTTTGACCCATAGATCACGATCTCATCAATGCAGATAAGATTATTGCCTTTGCGAATGGCAACCACTGCACTCATTGGGTCGGTGTTAAAGTCCATCCCTATGTGCAGAACACCCCCATCGTCCTCAAACTTAACGACTGAGGAGGCGCGTTCAAAGTTGTAGTAAATCAGCCCTGAGTAGGTAATAAACTCACTGAGATACTCTTGAGCAAACGTGCGTTCATCAAGGTCTGCTCTTGCTTGCTCAACCTCACTAGCGGATACATTGCCGCCATCTAAGGTCGTATACTGGAAGCTCTGCCAGTTATCAGCACCATCAATCCCTTTAGCCCATAAATCATAGAAGTGGTTGCGGCCTTTAGGCGTACCGATAAATAAAGCTGAACCCTCTCTGTCTGACAATGATGGTCTAATTACCTCATGCCAAACTTCAGGGCGCATTTCGCTAAATTCATCAAGAATAGCGTGATTTAAGCTTCTACCTCTCAACACAGCACTTCTCTCAGCGCCCTTAAGAGATATCACAGAGCCGTTAATTAATTTAATTGTTAGCCCTGTCTCATTTGTTTTAACAATGTATTCTTCAGGAATGTTTTGAATCAACATATCCCAAGCTATTTCTTTTGCCGCACCATAGGTTGGCGCTATATACCAACAGTTTTTATTTTTGCCTGTTGTAGCCGCCTTAATCAACTCAATGGTCGATAAATATGTTTTTCCGAAACGCCTTCCCGCTACGACCGATTTAAAACGCGCGGAGCTTAAGAATATCTCACTCTGGGGTAGCGTTAGTTGCACGACTGTCCACCACGATATTGATAGGAGGTATCTCTTGCGCCTCTGGCTGTTCCTCTTTCCATCCACCCTGAGTTTTAAGATAGAAAATATTAGCCGCTACGTTGCCATCTGTGGCTAATTTAACCAGGTTAGAACCCATATCACTGATCTGTTTAACCCTGCCTTTTTTATAGGCATCACCTACTTCTGGTTGTCGTGCCTCAATCTTTCTTAATGTGGTTTCTGAAATGCCAAAATAATCAGCAATCTGGCCTTTCGTCAAGACAGCCGCAAGAGCCTTTAGTTCGATAACCTGCTCATCACTAAAAACGATAGGTGGTTGTCCTCCACCCTCGCCTTGTCTGCCCTTTTTCATTTCTTATTGAGAAAATCTTGAACGGTCTTGGATTCATAGATTCTTAAACCAAGCCATATAATGGTGAATAGAGATGCCGTTGGTGGTAGCCAAGCGGCAAGAGATAAAACGCCAGTAGACGCAGCAGCAACATCCATAATATCTTTTCCGTGATCATCCATTTGATTTGGCCTTTGGTTTTGTGGCCTTCTGTTCATACACCCCATTGTCAAATAGATCGGCCTCAGCAGTTCTTCTCCTGGTCAGCCCGGCAACCGCCTTTTTACCAACCTTGTCCCACCGTATAATTTGCTCTGATACCTTATCCAGTTCACCTGAGTTGATCACTTTGAGCATCGTACTTGCCCTTAAATTTCCGCAACCTAGATTGAAACACCAAGAGACAATGGCATCCCATTGAGATTGATCAAGATCAACCGTGATTAGCCGTTTAACATGAGTCTCCACCATCTCGATGTCCGCAGATAAAAGAGCATCAGCCTGTTTCTTACTGATTTTGTCACCTTCCTCGACCCCACGAGTGTGACCGCAGCCAATCGTCCAAACATCGCCAGAGCATTGATACGCCTCTAGCTTGCAACCTTCAAAATGTTTAATGAATTCTTTGCCTTTTTCCGATGTTTGCATATCAGCCTCACGAATAGTTTGGCTGACGCACGACTATAAGGGAGTTGGTCGCTTCAAACCGTCAGCACAGGTCGCTCAAAAGAGCCGCCTAAAAACGAAAAAACCGCCAATTAAGGCGGTAAAAGAGGGGAAGTCAGCCGAAAAAGCTAGGGGTACGGCCACTGTAGATAATTGTTTCATACTTTGTGAGTACTGTCAATACATACAGTGTATATTTATACAGTAAAAGTGTGTCAGGTGAATTGTTGGTACGCTTTCCTTACCATGCAGCGTGAGTATGTTGCATGATTATTCTGCTAGTTATTGAAGGACGCTTATTACTCAAAGAGTCACGATAAAGTGTACCAGTAGTATTGTTGGTACGGTGTCAAGGACACAAAGTGCAACCTTTTGTCCGCTTTTAAAAATAATTACAAATAATACTTGCACTATGTGACATAATGTCATATATTAACAACATCAAGACATTAACCAAGAGGAAACATTATGAAAAAGGAAATGCTACGAGTTAAAGACCTTCTCGATAAGGCTGAGAATTTGCTTAGAGAAGTAACTCAACACAGAGAATACTACGTGCTAGACCGGAGTTGGCAATGGCAAGAATCCGAAAAGTGTGAGGAGTACGAAATGCTGACCGAGCAAATTGAGACGTTAGCCAATGACATCTATGCGCTTGATGAGCAAGTCCTAGAAATTCTAGCTGAAATTTAATCAACTAAAGGGGGTGATGCACTCTAATGGATAACTCTGACTTTAAAAAAGCCCGACAACAGTTGGGCTTAACTCAATTACAACTTGCAGAAAAGCTAGGTCTGACCAATAGACAGATCATTAGGCTTGAGCAAGATCATCCCATCCAAAAACAGACGGCACTAGCAATAAATCAACTTCTTAATCTTTCAAACCAAGATGAATAGCTTGGCTTATATCTGAATCCATCACGGCATACTCCGACAGTAAAATGGTGAGTCGGGGTTGCCATACCTTGCGTGATCGCCAGTTGCTAACAACGAGTATTTTCTCTAACTTTCGGATGCTTAGTTTCTTTTCACCCTCACCACCACAAGCAGGGCATTGTATCAATTCACTGTCTGATTTAACTTGACCCACTCCGTGGCATTTGGGGCATTTATTAGCCCCGATAGCCAACCTTAATGCAACGAGTCCAAGTAGATCAGGAACGCGCTTAGATTCGCTTGGAAGGCGTTTAAAGTGGTGTTTACGAGCCATTAAGACAGCAAGGGTGTTTAATTCTTGTCTTGAACTGTC
>Ga0209128_1002485_pt1 | contig 11935 bp, 2 predicted proteins | sample ETNvirnome_6_100_FD_184072 | JGI IMG/M metagenome (GOLD analysis project Ga0209128, IMG submission 184072) | Marine viral communities from the Pacific Ocean - ETNP_6_100 (SPAdes) (version 2) | ecosystem: Environmental > Aquatic > Marine > Oceanic | place: Pacific Ocean | collected 2013-06-19 | reverse complement strand
AATTTTCATCCAACTCGCCAAGGGTGGATTCGAAGCGACGGGCCAAGATATTATAACCCGCATCGGGGTCACGAGGGTCAAACGGCAGTTTGGCCGCATGAGCGGAACCCCCATTGGCGAGGAACTTAAGTTCATAAGCCATCCGGTTGATCATCTGGGATAGATCTGGGTTGTTCCTTCTCAAATTGTAATCAGCAAATATTCTGCGGAAGACCCCCGCAAGATAACGAAGCAGGAGTCGCATCGTACTGGGGTTGTCCTCATAAAAAGAGACATCCTCTTCTGTGGTGTAGCCGCGAGTTATACGTTGCAGACGCATACGCAGCATTTCACCAGTTATCTGCCTCTTGATCTCAAGATTGTTATTCGCGATCCCTTCCTTCAGGGTCCGGTTCAAGGCGTCAGTTTTGGCATTGACGGTGTACTCATCAACTATCTCCTCAAGTTCCGCATCACTCAGCGTCTCAATGAAAGCATCCAGTTCTTCAAGGGGGATAGACTTAAATTCTGCTATATGACCCTTCTCTTCAGAGATAAGGGCTTCCAGAGTCCCTTTGATATTAACATCATCTTCAGCAATACCACTGCGTTCAGCAATAGCCTGCACCAGATTCTCCCGCGCTACAAAAATAGCGGGAATTCTTTCCCCATCCTGCTCCAGCAGCACAGCTACAAAGGCCGCATTAGGTCGGCCCTCAAAGATGTGGGCTGCTTCTGCCGTCGTCTCGACAACCGATACGGCAATCGAAGGCGGGATGGCACCAATAGCTTGATCAGCTAGGGTGTGGACGCGCTGCACCCGTTCGGGAGAAACCGTTATATCACTATGGATGGCCTCTAAAGAGCTGAAGAGAACAGACTGTTGCGCTGGGTCGAACCGCTTTGAAGGCGGAATGATATTCCCGTCGCTATCTTTGACGATAGTTTCTGCTGACTTAATCTGATTGGGTCTAGGTAGAACAAGTTCAGAGGGGAAGCCCTTTGCTTTTTCATTTACTGGTACACGAATAGAATCATAAGGGAGTCTTCCTTCTCGTATTAGTCGTATAATTACCGTGTTGTACACCTCCGCTGGGTCTCTGCCCAAACTATCCAGCATTATAGATTCAGCATAAGTGACTCCTCTTTCTTCGGCATCAATTAGGTGATCAGACTTGGTGTCTCTTGAGCGTTTGACCCTCAAAGCCTCTTGAAGTAGCTCTGAAAAATGGCCTGCTTCACGCAGTCCTCCCCGTGACGATGGTAGAACCTCGCTAGTTCCTTGCCCCTCATTAAACTCCATAACTTTATCGGCATATTTTTTGTAGCTAGGGGGGGATTCGGGGACCAAATAAGGTTTTGTTGGTCCTTCTTTATTTCTTACCGTTGTTGTAATTTCCCATTTACCATCAACGAGCCTTCTAGTCTTAGATGATGTTACGAGACGACCAGATTCCTGATCAATGGTTCGCCCTGTGTCTGGGTTTTTGAGGGCTGCTGCTTGGAGACGCGCTGTTTCTTCAGGGGTTGCTACGCGCCACGTTGTTTTATGGTGCGGGAGCAGGGTGCGGGCCGCTTCACTCCTTACAACGTCGGGGTTATTGCGGTCGAAATCAAATAAGAGTTCGTTCGACGCATATGATGGATGCCGCGCATTGCGGGCAATTCTTTCCGCTTCGGGAATAGTAAACCCCTCCCTCCAATCCAGCCGGTATTTTCTTGCTAAACCCCACGCTTCCAGTCCCCCATGCTTCTCAAAGAACTCCTTATTGAATCGAGATTTAGCATAGCTGCGAACTGGTAAGTCAGGATCAACTAGATCCTTAGATTGGGGCAAACTAGTAGACGGAGGAAGACCTTCAAGTAAGGCTTCAACTTCTTGATGAGATTTTTGAATTGCTTTGTTATAAGAATCCTCCCTTTCAGCCTCAAATTCTTTTTGCTTAATGTATGCTTCTGGGTCAATGGCCCCCGCTATCCAAGCTTGGGGATTTGCAGGGCCAAAGTCGTCCCAAGAAACCCTGCCATAGTCCATATGAAGGCGCAGGGCAGCTAGATGCTGTGAAGTTAGGTCCCCAGAATCGAATCTGAAGACCGCTCTTTCCCAAATGTCTTTTTGTACCTCTTGGTCTAGAATGCTATCCACATAGTTCTGCTCTTCTTTAGTTAAAGCTCTGTAAACAGCCATAGCGGAAGCTTTCTGCACTTCTTCCGCAGGCATTTCGTCAACAACAAGGGGGGTTTCAGCAAATGCAACTACGCGTTCCCGCCTTAATTCTGCTTCAGTGGGGTCGATACCTAGTCCACTAAGATCTACTGCACGAATTTCACTAGCGGCAGACCCCGTAAAGACATCAACATCGGTGGCCCCTTCAGCTACATAGTAGCCGGGGCCATAGAAATTGTTAAAAGCTGGGTCAAGAGGTACGCCATCAACATAAACCCCTTGGCGGATACCTATGGTGGCGGTTTTGCCGAACCTTTCCTGCGCCTCTTCTATCTTCTCATCAATTATCCGGCGGGCCGTATCAAGATCCCCAGTTTCAATAGCCCGTATGTAATTCTCATCCTCGCGAGTGAGTTCATGCACAGGGATGATTACTGTCGCATCTGGGTCCAAAGGATTTGAAGTTATCGGGTCGGTTAATCCCTTGTGATGGGCCTCTAAACGGTTTTTACGCGACTCAATTGCACCTATCAGTGATACTGGTAACGTGCCCAACGGGTCTAGGGCGAACTCGACATTGGACTTAGCTATGAAGTTAGTGAGGTTCCCGAACGCTTTGCGGAACTCCCTGCCTGACTTGGTGTTTTTGCGGATGAGGCGGCGGAAAGGCTGCGGTGCCACAGAAGCCAAGAAGTCCAGAATCCCATCCAGTACACGCCTGAAAAGACTTGGCTTGTCTTTCGTGACGGAAAGAATCTTAAGGGTATTCTGGAAAGAGTTTGATGAGAAGTAAGTCGCAATAAACTCTTCAAGACTCTTAGTGGCATGGTGGAACTCCTCCAAGCTTTCTGGGGCGTCATTGCGGTATGACTGGATCTCTTCAAACAAGCGGACGAGTTTTTTCTTAGCCGCTCTCTGGGTCTCACTTAACTCTGCCTCTGGCTTGGCCAGAAGGCCCACCGTAGTCGCATGGAGGTACTCATGCAAAAGCACCGACTCGACGCCATTGCCGTAATACCCAGAAAGATTAACAGCAATGGTAGGAGAAACAGGGTCGTAGAACCCCGCCCGACCATCTTCTATGTCGTAGATCACAAACCCCGTGTCCCTGATTAACTCTTCATTAGTCAGGAGAAGTTGTGCTACTAGACGATTGTCAGGGTCTGTACTGGTGTCTGCAATTACCTGCAAGGCCCCGATAACAGAAGATGCGTCCCCGCTGACAAGGCCAAGGCGTTCTATGGTTTCCTGATTCTCCTGTCGGTAAAACTCTACTTCCTTGGAGCTAATTATAGAGGGGGCACTGCGCTGACGGCCCTTAGCGAAAGCTTTGATGCTCGCGCCTAACTCTGCCGCCGAATGGCGGATATCGCTCGCAAAGTCTGTGTCAACAGTCCGCATGAACTGGATAAACCAAGGGGGGAGAAGGCCGTTTACGTTTTTTTCAGTAAGGGCTGCGGCTAATCTACCCCGTTGGGCTTGGTCAGTGCTGTGTAGCCCCACACCTATGACTAGCTCGGCTTTCGCTCTATTTGAAACTGCTGAGAGGGCTTGTCCAACTCCTCCTCTCCTGCTCGTTACCCCCTCCATTGACATGATAACGTCTTCCATATTGACTTTAAAAGACTCGTCACCCTCAACCTTCCCAAGGTGCGGTGAAATCATAGCCATATTCTCAGACAATTCTTCTAAGTGGAGGTTTCTGGTAATTTCATCGCTGGTATCCATCATACCAACAACCTCATGTTCAGCAGGCTGGTCAGGCTCTCCTCGTCTAATTTGGACTGCTGGTGCCCCCGCCCGCAATCTGGCCGCTTCTCCCGTAGGAAGGTCAGTCCCAGTTTCCATTTGTTGTCTTTGCCAAGCTTCCTGCTCTCTAAGAAATCGGGCCTCATCTCTAGCTATACCCGCTTCAATGTCTTCAAGAGGCACCTCCTGTTGCGCGTGCGATCTGTTAGTGGCTATAAAGTGTGATAGGCGTTTTTGATTCCGATCACCAGCCCCCCGAATCAAATGGAAAATATGGGGGAACTCTGCATCCGCAGAACTTTTTTCGACTTCTTTGTCCTCACTGGTTTTTTGTGACTTGTCGTTTAGTTCCTTCTCAAAGAAGTGTTTAATGGTAATCCGTTCCCAACCCTCAAAAATTTTAATAGAACGACCCTTCCGAATAGGTGGTTTGGGTTCATTGTCCAAGTAGCCATTCTCAAGAAGGAACACCGCCTTCTTCTGTTCGTCTGTGTCAAAGGGGAGCGGCTTGCCACGCTCAAATCTCTTTTCAATTGGCCTATCGGGTAGGCCCACATATTCAAAAAGGGAGTCAACAGCGTCTTCCTTGATCGTGATGTTGCCTTCTTTATCTCGTTCAAGTACCCCTCTTTCTTGCAGATCCTGTTTAATAGCTGCAATCCTGAAGAACTTATCGAGAGAGGTAATAATTTCCGCTACAGCCGAGACACGGGCAGCGCCGTATTCTGGCGTCGCCCCCGACAAACCGGGACCGGGGCTACTGTCCATTACAGCAGCGAGAACCTTTGCAAAATTCCTACCCAGTTCTCGTTGGGGTGCCTCTAAAGTGCCTGTATCAATACGTTGTTCCGCGATGCTTGAATAACCAAAGCCAACGAGTCTGTTTAAACTATCCCGCATCTGCTGCAACGTTATCTTGCCGTCTGCATCCCCTTGTTCGGGGTCAAAAAGCACCAAGACTTCCCCCTCTTCTTTGCTCCCCAAAGTAGATTTCAACCTCAGTTTAACATCGGGGGAATTAAGGTTGGCATTGAGTTCTGTCTGTTGGGAAAAGAACTTCGCTAACGCAGGTGGAGTCAGGGTGTCATACACCAAGGAGTATTCCACATCAGGATTAGTGGGATGTGGGGCAACAACATCTATTACTCTGGTGACGGTTTTCTTGGTAAGAACATCTTTTACTTCGATGGTTTTAAACGCCGGATTGACGCCTTCAAACCCTTCAGGGATAGTAACCCAAAGCTGTTCTTTGCGCCGCATCATGCTCGCAACAGAATAGGGGTCATTATTAAACACGCCGCCCCACTCAGGGTGGTAAAAGTAATTAACCCCCCTAGAGGATCTACCAACCTGTATTTGCCCCCCTTTTCTAAACTTGGCGGGGACAATAGATTTTACGTCATATAGGACATTGCGAATAGGGAAGCGTTCCGCAATTTTTCCGTTAATGCGTTTATTCAGGTCGCCCTTATTCGCGAGCTTGCCGCTTGGTAATTCCCCACGGGGGGATACAAAAGTGGACTTCGCAAACAAATCAGAGGAGAACCCATACAGTTGGCCCTTTTTTATATCAACACGGACACCTTTTTCAATGAGGGCTTCAACCTGACCGGAAATCCTCTCAACCAGTCGTTGCTCATACGCGTCTCTCTGCTGCTCAACAATGCTCTTTTTTATCCCCCCTAACTCCCGTTTGCCCAGACCCAGCATCTTGCGGGCGAACTCTTCGGACGTTTGAAAAGATTCCTCGTCTGTCAAAAGAGCCGCTTGAGCCACGCCCATTTCTGCTACGTCACTCTCAGTCTGGGTTGCACTGGTAAAGGCAACCTCTTCGCCCCCTTCTCCTACCATGAAACTAGCAGCAGCTCGTTCGGGGTCGTAACCTCTAACTACACTTGGCAGGCGGTCTGCCGCCCTTGTAATATCTTCCAGTGTTGGGGCTACTCCAGCACCCAGCCCCAAAAGGGACTGCCTGTTGTTCAAAAGAACCAAGTAATTATTCAGGGCTAACATCGTCTCTGCTATGTCCAAGCCCTGCTCATTGGCAGCATCTTGGAAAATCAGCAGGTCTTCTTCTGCCACCGTTTGAATGGTGAGGGCGAGCGCAAGATGCTGGGCCAGCACAGGATCAGTTTCAGCTACAGTATTAACTAGCTGTGCAGCCACAGCAGAGGCCAAACCAAAGCTTCTCAGAACACCCGCCCCCGCTTCGGCTTCCTCCGCAGTCACAACACCTTGGGTTTGCAGTGCTGCTGCGGTCAGCCATGCGGTGTCTCCCGTAGCTGTAGCTGCCAAATAAGCCTCTGCATGATCTTCTGGTGAGGCTTCTTCGACATTACGGATTATCGCTTCTGCGAGAGCATCCAGTTCCGCATCAGCTTTTGCGCGTTCTTCGGCATTTTCAAAGAGGGGTAGGGGTGACTCTTCAACAGGGGGGTCGTAAATAACTTTTCCCCCTTCCAAACGACTTACCGGACCAGACACCCCGATTGCAGGAGTTTCGCCAGCAGATGGCACAAGCGGATCGAAAGTCTCGCTTCTGCCCCCCAGACCAACCCCAGCACCCAGAAGATCCATCTGGTCGGGGGATTCTTCAAGCCTCTTCCTTGCTTCGGCTATCGCGGTTTGCAGTTCTACGTTGTCAGGATCTGTTTTAAGGCGTGCTTCAAGAGACTCGATCTCTGCAAGGGCTTCTCCTCTGGTACTAGGTCGGCCAACATCACCAAGAGCCATCTCCATTTGCACAGGACGACGGGGGTCATCAAGAGCAAGTTCTTTACCAGTGGGGATTGCTTGGGGGATCTCAGGTGCAGCTTCTGTCTCAGGTGCAGCTTCTGTCTCAGGTGCAGCTTCTGTCTCAGGTGCAGCTTCTGTCTCAGGTGCAGGTGCAGCCCCCTTAGCTTCTTTCGTAACTTTATCGGCAGCTTTTTTGGCTTCGTCTCGCGCGAGTTCCCGACGTTCCAAAGCGTCCAACCGTGCTTCAACTGCATCGGCAGACATGTCATTTCCAGTTCGCCTAAGCTCATCGGAGATTTGTCTGGATACCTCACGTTTAGCGAGCCTCCCCCCTTCAGCAAGCGGCGTTCTCGTTTCATCAAAGGCGGCGGCACCTCGTGCCAGTCTGCCAAATGATCTCTGGGCAAGGGGCATGGCAGCACCAAATACACCCCCAAACATAGCGGCCATACCCGCATGTTTCATGCGGTCGGAGAAGAGCATGTCCTGTCCCGTCCCCTCGAAATCTTTCACAAGAAAACCATGTGTCTGGACATAGCTGTTGATAAACTCATCCAGTCCTTCTTCCAGAGCTTCGTCCTTGAACCCTTTAACCCCACGACGTATCGCATCTTTGGGGACGAGCCTAGTCCAATTACTTTGAATGCCTCTTGTGACTATCTTGGCAGTGGCCATAGCAAATGCCTCGGGAGAGGCCGTCTTACCTAGCCCTCTATATTGTAGGTGCTTCAAGTACGTTTGTACTTTTCCTACAGAAGCACGGCCCACTATGAAGTCCTCAACACCACCCATGCCAACAGCCCTGAAGCCAGTAACAAGACCTCCTGTAATCATGCCTGCGGTAAGACCAGCATAGAGAGCTTTCTGGTGCCTCTCTTCAAGAGACATATCTTCCGGTAAAGCAGAGTACACAGCGGCGTATGTCATGCTGCCACTGCGGGTCGCGGCGGGTATAAATATAGCAACGTCTTGGGCAACGCGGTTTCCAACTACCTTATTGTACTGCTCAATAACTCTCTTGGCGGCAAAAGGTCTGGTAGCGGCTTGGATAGCTGCTGCATCATCCAGTTTAGAGGGCAACGCTGCTTTTTTAAGGGCGGCAGCAGTCGTGGCTCCCTGCTTTGCCGTAAGAACTCCTTTCTTAACATCCGAATCTATATCCTTAAGGGCAGTCTTGAGATTCTTTTTAGGCTTGCCGAAGTCTTTGACGAGTTTTCTAGCAACCAGCCTTTCGGCGGCTTGCTCCACTGTCTCTGTCACGCCCTTCCTTGTCTGCTGCCGAAGTGCTCCACCCAGCATACCAGTGACAATGCCTTTGGTTGTCAGCCGCGCTCCTGATTTAACCCCCACATAAGCAGCGCCCCCGACACCAGTTGTCATGGTCAACAAGGAAGTAGCCGCAATATCAAATACAACAGGGGCGACCATAGAACTTAGTTCTACCCCCCAACCAACCTTCTCACCGAACATTTCGGCTAACTGTCGGCGGGATTGCCTGTCCTTATGATGCCCTATCAGCATATCGCGGGCGAAGTCATTATCAGCGGCCATGACCCCCACGCCTGCTACTGTGTCAGTAAAGGCTTCGGGGATAGACCGGAGTATTGTACCCGCAAATTCATTCTTGAAATAGCTGTAGTCGGTAACAGCTAGAAAATCATCCAATGCCTCATGCTCTTTTTTACCTTCCGCCAGTCCTTGGGACAGGGCCTCATTCCAATCTGAAGACAGGTAGGTATTGTTGAGTGTGGCAGAGTAAATGGGGAAAAGACCCTGTAACCGAACATCCCGCTCGTTCCTGAATCGGGTCTGCTGTTGATCAGATAGACCGGATATAGCTTCTTCAAAGACATCACGCTTGGCATAAAGATTTTCATGAAACACCACATCCCCGTAACCGAACTTACGGATATTATTGGTCAGGTCGTCATCATCAAATTTAATGCGGCCTGTGGCCATCGCGTGGTTTCCGGCAATGTAATCAACGGCGGCGAGTCGATCTTTATAAGGGATGTGGTTGGTGTCAGGAAAAACATCGGCTAATTCAGAGACAACATCTTCCCGCAACTCATCCATATCGGATGTTCGTCGGCCACCAAGTTTATTGGCATATCGTATCAGGGATTCATCGAACGTATGGGAACGCCCATTGGCCTTGTTCATGGACATGATGGCCTGCTGGTAATTTGCATACCGCCATACGGGAACGCCCTTATCCCCCTGCATCGACATGGCCGACTGGATAGTCAAAACGTCGCCAGAAGAAATAAGCCCATAATCTCGACTTTGCTTATAAGCCTCGTAAACAGAAAGATCTTCAGCGGCAGGACCTCCCTTGATGATGGAGGACCCATCAGGTAGCTCAAGGGACGCGAAGGGCATCACCCCATCTGCGAGGAGCTTTTCTACAGACCTGTTGTAATTCTTCTCTACAACATCATAGGCATTCCCAAACAATTTCTCTTCCTTGAGCAGAAACTCATCGGTCGCCTCCCCACTTCGCTTCACTTTTAGAAAAGCAAAGTAGTCGTGGAGAGGGTCAGACTCTCCAGTAAGGGGGTCGAGTAACCCCGCCTTGGTTACAAGTTCGGCTTTCCGTTCAAAGGAGAGGGGTTCAGGTTTCAGGAACCCCCGTATCTCGTCCTCAGAATACCCATCAGTCGAAAGAGACTGAAAAAGATTTCCTTGAAGAGTCTGTTCAACCGCTGGGTTGTAGCTTTCTTCCTCTAAATAAGAATCCCGTACATATTCAGCATACTTCTTTTTCTGCTCGACGGGATCTTCAATTCTGCTGGATGAAATCCAGTCATCAATGTTTACAAGCTCAGGCACAGCTAAGTCAGGTTATATGTTATGGGGATACTTTAACGAGTCGTTTGAGGAATGACATCATGATTCCAAGCCTCACCTTGTTCGATTTCTTGGCGGGTGATTACTGTTTCACGCGTATCAAGGGTGCCTTGTAGGATAGCTTCTTGTTGGCGAACAGCATCATCTACTAAGGCATGCAATTCCTTATCTGGGAGAGCCGTTGCTTCTTCGACAGTGATGGTGCTCCCATCACTAAGAACTCCATCAGTGTAGAAAATCAAGTCTCTGGCGAGTCTTAGTTTGTAAGTCTCAAGAAAACGCTTCCCGCCCTGCTTTGAGAATTGGTCCATCATCATCTTTTGGTCGGAGGGATCGGCGTCCTTGTATTCTTGTGTCTCTTTGATTTCCACTTTTCTAGGTGCCTTAAGGGCCGCTAGCGTGCGGCTAAGCCTTTCTTTTCTTTCTCCTGCGGTAGCCCTATTCCTAGATATCCGCCGCTCGTCGGCATGGATCTTCTTCAAGGTATCTACGCCCTCCTCAACTGAAATTTCATTCGCAGCAAGTCGGGTTCCAACATCCAACCCTTCAGGAGTTTTTGACTGTAGCAACGAATTAGCAACCGTGTTGCGGAGAGACTTACGCGGGGCATCCTCCTTGTCCTCCATCTTAGCTCTGGTTTCAGTCTGCTGGAGACCTGTCTGGTATGCAGAGGCAAAAGTGGGATTGTGAGTCAGAAGCTGGGGGTTCTTCCTGCCAAGCTCCAAGATGTCATCTCGCTGTTCCAGCGGGGGCTTATCTGTCTCCAGTATATCCCCTATTTTGTTCAAGGCTTCGGGATCATTGTATAGTTTTCGAAGATCCTGATCTTGTTTTTCTTTCTCGTGAGCTATCTGAGCGCGCCTGAAAGCGATGTCCTGAGACTGCAAACGCATCACATTATTCTGCATGTTGAGAATTCGATCCTGTCGAGGAACAATATTCTCTTCGTAATTGGCCACTATCCGCCTGACCTCAGAGGCGCGTAGATCAGGTGCGGCGCCAGCTTCAGGAAAGTAATCGTTCAAGCCACTAGCTGCTTTAGCATATGGCCCAACATCGTTATAATCAAAAGCCATGATTAGTCCTTGCGGCCTCCGAAGCGTCTTCCTCTCCCTGCTCCAGCGGTAGCGTTGCGGTTTAATAGTTTCTGGCTTCGCCGGAATTCCTTTTTCTCCTCCTCCACACTATCCAGTAATTCTCTTCGTTCAGCGGCTTCTCGCTCGCGGCGTTCGGGAGTTGAAATCCGGCTCCCCTCCTTCAGCCTCTCAACTTCCGCTCCCCCAAACACCTTCTGGGCTTCCCCCCAAGCACCTTTTCTTTGCAAGCGGCGGCCCGCACGGTTCATGGCACCGGAAAAAGTGCCTAACTCACGCGGCCCCGCATCAAGCCCTGTTATTGTAAGCCCCCGTTTCCTTGAACCAGTTGCCGCATCCGCAGAGCGTGGCTCCTGCCTCTCCGCTACAGCGCGATCAAACGCCGCTGAGGAGGCAAAATCTGTGTCCCTGAGTCCACCCAGATCCGGCTCAGATTTAATGGGGTCCCCCGTGAAGTCTGTGAAAGAAGTGCTGGGGTCAACAAAAGCGATGTCTTCTCCTTCAGCATCGGTATCAAAAGGACCGCCCCCGCCCATGAAGGCCGATTCAGCTTCCATCGCGCCCGTCTTAAAGGATTCGGGGTGGCGCATCTCGTCAATGGCCTTCTCCTTTTCTTTCTGGGCCGCGCGTCTTGCTTTGCCCTCCTCAAATCGGGTGCGGCGCTCTTCCCGTGTCTCGTATTTCTCTCCCCTTTCCTCTCTCGCGATAAAGTTATCGAGAAAGGCCGACATTTTTTTGTCGTGTGCGCGGGCCTCCTGCTCAAGACGCTTTTCTAAAGGTTGCATATGGCGTGTGGTCTCACGATCCCACTCCTCCTTTTCTTTTTCAATCTTCCGCAACCAATCCATAGTCCTTGCTGGAAGCTGGGGAGCCTTTACAGGCTTATCTGGGACGAAAAAATTAGCTATCTTGCTCTCCCCTCGTGCTCCTTTCTTATAGGCTTCTTGTCCTGCCCGCACCGCAGCAGGAATCATCGAAGCCCCAAATGTCACAGGGGCAAATAACGCTCCTAGTGCTACCTCTTTTCCAAAGGGCTTAGGGGCATATTTTTCGTCTTCTCTATTTTTCACCATGATTACCAAAGGTGTTTGATGGCCCAGTGATTACCCAGATAAATACGGTTGGACCTTTAAATGACACAAGCTACAACTTACCTTTATAGTCAGGCATTGTCAATTGTTGCGCCCGTCAAGCAATCTGCGAAATTGCGCCATTTCGCAGATTAGCGGGAACGGATTTGAAAAACTCCCCCCAAATATACCTTAGTTCAAATGATAAGATCATTAGAACTAAGGTTAAATCGGGAGGAGTTTTTCACATCCGTTCCCGTTCAGGACAACAGAATCGTGTCTGAATTCTG
>Ga0209128_1002477_pt1 | contig 11948 bp, 22 predicted proteins | sample ETNvirnome_6_100_FD_184072 | JGI IMG/M metagenome (GOLD analysis project Ga0209128, IMG submission 184072) | Marine viral communities from the Pacific Ocean - ETNP_6_100 (SPAdes) (version 2) | ecosystem: Environmental > Aquatic > Marine > Oceanic | place: Pacific Ocean | collected 2013-06-19 | reverse complement strand
CCACAATTGTTCAGGAAGCGCCTTCAAATTTCTTTTCACTTCTTCAACAACTTGTGGAGCTTGGCGGATGGTTGCTGATCTTAATCTTTGTAGTTCCGATGGTGTTGGGATGGATAATACCGGGGCCACTGACAACTCACAGGAAAAAGAAAAAGAGTTAGTCCTCGTAAAGTGGATGGATATCATATCCTATTCAGACTGGACTACACACGATAAGATATCATGCCCCATATTTGAAAGTATTGGATGGTTGGTACACAGGGATAATAAAGAACTAAAAATAGCCACCACCCTAGACAGGCATGATGGCTTAGGAGAAAACGATGGTGAACCTACTTACTATGGGATAACTTCTTTTCCTTCTGGTTGCGTTCTTTCTTGCGTTCCTTTACATAGTCTTCCAAGCTAATACCCTCCATCTGCTCGAACCTCTTTTCCCAAGTAAGGGGTGATCCAACAGTTCTTAATTTACCCTTTGGGGTAAGTTCATTTCTGTGTTTCCAACAGAACCTAGCAAAGTGGTATCTTCTGTTATCCTGATCCTTATTATATTTATCCTCCCAATCGCTCCAATTATACTCCATCATTCAATCCACTTGATTGGAGTCAAGTAATTTTATCAAGTAAGAATTTTTAGCATTTCCTTTTTTGTCTTTAATTCTTTTCTGATATGCATGTAGCGGAGCATTTTTTATTTGCTTTCCTAATTCATCAAGAGAGAAAATCCATACTCCGTTCTTCCTTTCTACATCTACACCATACCTCGATTGTTTACCCCAATTTACCCAGAAGATAACAAAGATATCAGGATATAATTCTTTGTACCTATCATAATCTTTCTTATTAAAAGATACCGTTTCCATAGGGTCACAGTCATACCTTACCGCCATAAAGAAGGGTGTTCCCTGATTCTTTAAGTCTGCCTTTTTTGTTCCATCGAGAATAAGATCGTGAGCATATTTGTTTGTTTTCTTCTCAGGATTTATGATGACATCTAGCCCAATAGATGGGGCTATAGTGGAAACAAAAAGGTTCTCAATCTTCTCCCCATGCTTGTACCAGACTTCCTTATCTTCTGTGCTGTAGTTCACATTATACTTCTTTGGGTTATTGCCCTTATCCCGTTGTAGTATCCATCTCCGTCTAACCCCTCAAGCATTATAATGCCTCTCCACCATTGATACTCAGTATCTTGACACCATGTTTCAGTGTACTTTGGATGTGAGAAGCATCCAGCAGCTAACCCAAATATCTTTTGACCGTCAGGCTTAGTCTGTTCAGCATGATTATACAGATGAGAATGACCCTGTACTGCAGAACAATGTAACTTTGTAACCAAAGCATGTCCTATATGGACGGAACTAATTGGTCTTCCTGCTACACCAGATGTAAAGTAATGGCTAAAGGTAATACCCTTTATGGTTACACACTTCTTAAAGGGTGTGATCTTCCAGCCAAACCTTTCGTATTGTAAGTCCTCTATCCCAATAGCACCATCAAGTTCTGGTGTAGTATTAACAGCCCTTGTTATCCTATCTTCATGGTTTCCTATACACATATGTAGCTTGGGTTTGTACCCACGAATTCTTTTTATAGGAGCGAATAGTTTTTCTTGTGCATCTATCACCGCCTTTACATCCTTGCTATACCTCCTGCCCTCAAAGCCCTTTGTCCCTCTATCATATGAGGAAAGGCTTGGCATATCAGCCATGTCCCCTATGCACACTATGACTTGAGGCTTCTCCTTTGCTATAAATTTACCTAACGCAGTAAACCTATTGTTATCATAGTCGGGATGGGCATGGGGATCACCGATAACCAGAAGATTCATTAGGATTCCCCCTTATAAATTTCAGCTCTGATTATTTCGTAATTTCTTTTACCTTTTTCTTTTCCCGGCTCTTCAAAGCCAAGACCTACGGTATTAGGAACCAAGTCTAACACTCGTATTACCAGTGGTTTATCTTTTTCTCCAACAGGATTTATAACTATTGCTTGTTGTACATGTCTACTGAGTCTCAGCATCTTAGTCTTTCACCTCGTATGGGGTAAGAATAATTGTCCATCTTATAACAGAACCCTCTATTTATTTCGCCTATAAGTGATTTAGAAACTTTAAATTCTTTAGCTATTTCTTTGAATGTCTTTTCTCGCGCATAAAGTTCAACTATTATTTCATATGCTTTGTCCTCGCTTATCATAAAATAACTATTACTAATAACAAAACAACAACTATAACGACTTGCATTACTTCCTATTCTCCAACTCTTTAAGCCGCTTATACCCCACAAGGAATCCACGAAAAGCCATAAAGTTTTCATCGATCTCAACAGAAGATCCAGACTCAAACTCCCCTGTCTTTTTATCAAACCTTAGAACATATGCCTTATCTACTGGTTTTCCTCTCATATCCTCTATGGCTTTGGCATAAGCAGAACATTGTAAATGGTAAGCTGAGTATATAGCCCCAGAAGTCTTAAAGTCTATAACACAGTATTCCCCATTGATTATAGCGGTAGCATCTACTGTACCTGCATATTTATAATCTCTGTGATAAACCTTCTCCTCAACAGTAAGCCATTCAACCTCATTAGATTTAACCCACTCCCTAAAAGCATTGATTGAGTTCTCTGCTTCTGTCCACTTGGTGGGCATATCGGGTATCTCACCTCTCCCCAACTTCCACAGGATTGCTTCTTCACACCACTTATGTACAGCCGTACCCACGTTCAAAGCTGATCCCGATGTTTTTCTAAAAGCCCCCCTTATACCCTTAGTCATTTCTGCTTCAGTCATTGAGGAGTTCTCTCCCAACAACTTATGAAAGTTCATAGCAAAGAACTTAGCCCCCTCGTTAGCAGCCCACGGCACTAAAGCAGGTTTAGCAATAGAGTCAAGAATGGTGGTTACGGAAGGAGCATACTTCCCCTCTACGGTATAGTAGTGCTTCTTCTCCTCGAAATTTAATTCAATTATCTCACCGTCATGGTATTCTATTTTCATTTAGAAGTCGAAATCCTCATCATGTGAAGGGGCGGGTTTACTATAACTTTGCGCTTTATCTCTCGGAGGCTGAAAATTTAACGCAATATATTTGTTGCCGTTTTTATCAATGTTTACCCAACCGGCTACTTCCCAGTGTTTACCGCCTATTAAACCATCGCCTTTAAGAGCAGGTTCAGATTCAGTTTTTTTGAATTTGTTTTTAAAAATACCTATTTTGTTATCTTGAGGTTCCCATGCCATTTTCTTTCTTTCCTCTTGTTGCTGTTGCGTTAATAAATCGTTGTGATGGCTAGCCCCGCTAGCATCATCATATTCTCTCATCCATCCATCTTCATCCGAAGGTGCTGACATTATCCTACCCCTGCCCTGCTGTTTGCCTGTAGTGTTCTCCATACTTCAATCTTAGCCTCTGCGATTGTAAATAAATGTTTTAATCGTGTCTCTTCTTCAACAGAAATTTTAAGACCTTCCAAGACCTCATCGTAATCATCGTGAGCAGAAGCCCATGCTTTCTTGTATGAATCTGTTCCTTCTGGTGCTGCAAGCATAAGTGTAGAATGTTTAACCTTCTTATAGTCATCTAAATATTTCCTGTTAGCTGTAGCTTGAGCGAGTTTGGTAACGTTCTCCATCATCCAATGTAATGCTTTCTCTACTGTCTGCTCATCAGTCATAAAATTGGAACCTCATAAGGATGATACTCAGCAGATATTACTCCTGTCTTCATGGCTTTGTCAAGAGTTTGAAGAATAAAAAAGAATTGGCTGTCCATCAACTCTCGATTTCCTTGGTGCATTTCTCCATGACATTCAAAGCACAGGGGCATAGTGAATATATCTGAAGCCTTAATTCCTGCACCGCCAGACAGTGGTGATCCTCTCCCTTTTAAGTGGTGTGCTACCACGGTGTCATTCTTGATGTAACAGGCACAGCAAGGCAACTCAGAGACAAACTTGATATAGTCTTTGCTTTCCCATCTGGTATGCTTGGGTATGGTTCCACTTACATACATATGTCTTTTCTTTTCCTTAGATTTCACAGGCATCCCCTGTACAAGCTAGTTCTTGACTTGATGTGGTATTGTCATCGCTTTCTTGAAAAGATTCCCAATTAATCTCTTTTGGTTTAGGAAACTTAGTATATTCAGATGCGGTTATTTCTTCGTAGGGAGCCTGTTGGTAAACGTGGTGGTCATCCGCTTTAGGTAAGAAGCTAACCCCACTAAGGATATCAAAATTCTTGTAACACCACGCTCCTACATCGAGCCATTCATCCTCTTCAACATAGATCGTTACTGAGGGTTTGTGTTCGCACCAATATAGTGCAAATTTCTTCCATGTCTCAAGGTGGGATATAGCATCTACCTTATCTTTTGTAATGGATTTGGGATGTGCCTTCACGGCAAAAGAGAACACCAGAGATTCTGAATTATAGGGATCTTCATCGTATGGAATTCCTGCTTCTATTAAAGCTGCGTTCAAGGGGTCTTTCTTGTCTTGTCTCACTCTGCGGATGTAGTGTTTCCCAAAGGAAGGGTGTAAACCACTCCCTGCTACTCCAGTTAATTGAGATACCGTCCCGGAAGGCTTAACACAGGTCACAGCTACAGACTGTGGTATCTTTAATTTCTTAGCCCACTGTAGATTAGTAGCTACCGCATGATCTTTCCACGCAGTAAGTTGTTCAGGAGAGGCATTTAGAGCCACAGGGCAGTCATAAACCCCAGTGAAACTAACTCCTAATAGTCTTTCTTCTTCAGCGTTCTTTCTCCAAATGGGTCTAACATACCTAAAGTTAGTTAGGGTAGATTGGAAAGTTCCCAGAATAGTAGCGTCAGCCACCTTGCGAGACACATCATCTATGGTGTCCGTAGGACGCAGTACGCACTCAGAAAGGTTGCACGTTTCTTGAGAAACTAAATTTATTTCTGAACAAGGATTACAGCCGAATTCTTGGGTGTTGTCCCTTCTCTCAGGAGCCATGTCTTGGACAGCTTTTCGATTGAATATTCCCCTTTCCCCACTCTTTGATTCATACAGGGAAATCCACTCACGCATGAAGATACCGATGTCAGGCTTCTCCGTGTAGCACACAGAGTTATTAGCTAAGGCTCTCTGTCCATTCTCTACCCACCACTGACCCATCTTAGCCCTCTGCATACGCTCGTCTGTGAGGTTGCTCAGGCTCAATTCGGCTGCTCTGCGTACACCCCCTACTACCACAGCCTCCCCATTGAAGCACAGGAGATCATGGCACTCTAAGCTGTTTAGCTTCCGTCCAGAAGCATTTCTGAATATACGAATGTAGTTAGTGAATAACTTTTTTAGGGGTTCACTTCCACTTGCTCTTCCCCCAAAAACCTTAAGCCTAGCACCAGCAGGTCGAATACGGCTGTAATCTATCTTGGGTACTAGCCCTTGATACAATAGACTGACCAGTTCTCTGAGTGCAGAAGCCCACCCTATTTTAGAATCCCTTACAACTATTGTGGTATCTGTATCATGGAACTCATTCGCTATCTCTGGAAGTTTACCAATGTACTGTCTTTCCACAGAGAACCCAACTCCAGTACCACAGAGAAGGACGTACAGGTTCTCATCGAAAGCCCTGACGTGATCCACAGCAATATACGAGCAATTGTATCCTGCCATTTCATCACGATCTAATGCAATCCCTGCTGTCATTAAACTTCGCATAGAAGGCATGACATTCATCTGAAGAATTTCTTCCTCTAGGTGGTCAGGGAAATTAGGAAAACGTCCTTTCATAAACGAGACATACCTGCCCACGGTTTCTTCCCAAGACTCCCTGCGCTTGTGTTCGTCAAGATAACGAGCGTACCTTGATTTGTGAATAAATTCCTGATACTGATTCATCACTCTTCCTCATGCCTTTTCATAGCCATTACCATATCATTTTCATTAGATTCTATAAATTCTGAAACCTCTTTTATTCCTTTGTTTGATAAATGCTTTTCAATTAAGTTACATAGAGTCCACTTGTTGTTTAGATAATCACTATCAATTACCATTGCAAAAAGGAACCCTTCTAGCTTTGATGAAAATTTTTTTCTATTCAACTCCGCAATTCTTTCTTTTATCATATATCAATCCCCTCATAAGGGCGGTTTATAGAAATGTGGTTGGTGTGGTTGGATGTGGTTAGTCATACAAGGGGTATGCTCCGATAGGAGGAACGTTTATAGAGCCTCGGAGCCACAACTCTCACTACAGGGGAAATCAACCTGTTCCACCATAATTAAAATCTTCTTTGTTCACCTCTTCCTTTAGTTCTTTTTCATCATAATAAGACAATATAGCTACCATGTCGGCTAGATCATCAAAGTTTATTAACGCATACATTGTGGAATTACCCTTTTCTGTCATAACGACAACTGGGATTTGGTCTTCAGTTGAGCCTCTCTCTGCTTGAGAATACCAATCCTTTAGGTATTGAGGCAGCTTATTTCGATACTTGCACTCTATACCCATATGCGGATGATCTACATCGAGATCAGTTTTTCTATCTGAAACGCTTATCCTAGTACCTCCACATTTTTTTGCAACCCGCCGTTCAAATGCCTTCCAGTTTTTGTCCATCTTCCCCTCCGTCCTTGTAGTCGTCTGGAATAATTGGATACGTTGATTGTTTAGCGGTTAAAAGATTCATAGATTCAAGATCCATCCACAGATCAATTGCACACTCTGCCATGTCCCAATGTCGCGCTTTTGAGATTTCAAACGAAACATCTGGGTCTTCTATATCTTCGTTGTAGTATCTTTGGAGAAGAATTACATTATCAACCCTATCTGTTAGTTCCCCTGCGCCTCTAATAGAGAATCTATCTATTTTATCCTTTATTGAGAAGGACTTGCGTGCATGAGCCACAAGAATAATATGGCACTCCAAATCCCTTGCTAGATCAGCTAACCTGCACACCACATCTTTTTGTGCGCTGTAGTCATCATTTTTAATTCCTGATATTGTCATAAGGGAATCAACCATAATGATATCTGTATGGTAATGGTGGATAGCATAACGAATCCCTGCTTCCAGTGTATCTAAATCCATCGAACCTTCTTTGTCAAAGAAGTAGAGTTTATCGTTGCTCCATCGGTTGAAATTCAATCCAAAATCTAATTCCGGTTTAACGACTCCAGAAGCCATGCGCCACATTCTTATTAACTGAGAGCGTACAGACATCTCTAAGGAAACTGAAAGCACCTTAGCCCCTTGAGTCATACATTTGAGGGCGATTTGCCCTAGAACAAGGCTTTTTCCTGCTGAATTTATCCCTGCTAAGATGCTGCATTCGCCTGTTCTAAGGCGAAACTTGTTGTCAAGAATAGACCACGGCAGTTTATACCCAGACTTATCTTCACCAAGAATGTAATAATCCATAACATCTTTGGTGTAATTACTGGCACTCTGTATAGAGTGATCCGCTTCAATACGCAGATACGGAGCCAGAATTTCTGGTGTTAAGTGAACTTCTTCGTTTGGAATGTCAAGAACGTTTATTTTTTTGTTCCCCAGTAGTCTGAATCCATTAAATCTAACAACCTTCCGTGCTTATCCCTCTTTCCGCTCCCCGGTTTCCAAAATGGATTGTATTGTTTTTCCTTTTGCACATAAATGAATTTCCAATTAACCACAGCATACCCCAAACCATGAGCATAAATCATTGGGGATGGGTTGTCAACCCCCTCGCTGAAATTATTCACAGTAGCACTAAGAACCATGTTCACAGGCACACGACGCTCATCCCTTATTTCGTTTTTGTCGTTCATACCCTGTACGTTCAAATACACAGCAAAAGCCTGAGCCACACAATCCTTTTTAGTTTCTTGTGGAACTCCAGACAGAAGCCTCATTCTATGGATATTATTCAGAATCCTATTTAGGAATGTTTCCTTGTCAAACCATCCCGTTTTTTTGCGAGTCACAATAGCTTCTTTTTCGATGTTACTCACAACCACGACTAGCTTTTTTATTGTTTTGACTGATCTAAGCATCCTCCAATTATAACCCCAAAAATGCCATGCTCCATTAACGTCAACAACTGAACTTGACTCCTAATATGAGCGTGATTTACAACGTGCTGATGAAAAAGGAAATTCCTGTTGACAGGACTCCCGATATTAGGTTAGTATTTAGAAACTCTAACAAGGGGAATATCACATGAAACTCGGAGAAGCTATCAAGTTTGCAAAGCCGGATTTGTTTGAGTTGTCAGAGGCTAGAAAAGAGACTCTATGCAAAAGGATTCTGAATTCAAGTACCGAAACTCTGACGCATTTTTACAACCAAATCACATCGGAGTTGCAAGATCGAGAGATGAGTGATTTTAGCGATGAAAAAGAACTGGAGAAACAAAATGAGATTAAAAAGGCTAGCTGAAAAAGCGCACGATAGGAAAAAATTGAAGAATGCAACGGCGGGGCTAATGGAGTCTCTCGATAGTTTCTTCATGGAAGCAGAAGATAAGGGGGCGCGTGGTTATTTTGAGTGCGCCTACATGCTTGGGACAGTCTTTGAAGATCACTGCAACGTGCAAAATGCAGAGAGGCGGGTGAAAGAGAAGTTTGTTGCTGACCCTCACGATGATCGTGAAATTGACTGGAAAAACACAACCTCAATATGGATATACAAGCAGGAGGGTCTACATGTCGAATAATAGCCGTCGTCTAAACGTTTCATGGAGCGTAGAAGACGTTAAACATTTAAGACCAAAATGGTCTGATGAAAGATGTCAAGATGTTTTAGATCGCGTATTTGAGGGTCTTGAAGAGGCTGCGGTCACCGCCGGATGGGACGTGTTGGAGTGGGGGTGTGAGGATGAGGGCAAGTATGATGATCTGATAGATATACGGGGCTTTGCCCATAGTAAAAGGAGCCTATAATGTTTCACATATCTGGACTTTCACAAGGACGACCCTATGCGGTAGGGAGAAGAGTTATTAAAATATCACCCAGTGGCGAATTAATGGGCGAACCTCCGTTGGAGCCTGATGATGATGAGCCAGACCAATACGGCAGAGAAGAGTTTGAACTAGATGTTGAAGATGGCGACACAGACTCAATTCTACCTTAACTATCAATAGTTTACACGAGAAACCTTACATTATTGAGGGGAGGAAATAACCACTGAAAATCCAGAGGCTGGGCTGGAGAAGAATTGGGATGGTGGAACCCGCAACCCACAAGCACCACTACTAATCACACCGCTATGACAGGGGGCGGTACAGCAAAACATGGGTCTATGTGATATTGTAAAATCCATTCTATTTGAATGCCATGACAATAGCTGATTAGTATTAAGATTTATAAATGACAGGTATATATCACAATGCCCTGTCAAAAAGACAGCTATGCTTAAAAAAGGAGTAAATTATGGTATATTCAAGGAATATCAGAGCAATGGATCGAATGTTTGACCGTTTACAGTTAATGACACAGACAGTTACGCCCTTCCGGGCTGTGGAGAGCGTTTTTGATACTCTCACCACACCAATCTCCCCAGAAGAAGGCACATATACTTGTTACGAGATGGTTCCGGTTACTTTCACAGTGAAACATCTACCAGATGGCAGTATTCACTATGACCGTGTAAAACCAGAAGCTCTCGAAGCAGAAAAAAAAGCCCCCACCGAAGTAGGGGCTGAATAGGTTACAGGCTAGTCTTTGCGCCACAGCCATGATTCGACGTAGTAGCCTTCCATCTTAGGGCTACCGCACTTGGTACGATACTTCGGCTTTCGAGAGTCCCAAGTATCATGCAGCACGTTGTCTATGACTGCTACATAGTGTCTTGACAGGCACACAACGTATTTTCCAATCTCTGGCAAGTCTTTTAGGTACTTGCCTTTTGTGAGAACCAACACCCACCCACGATTCTCTAAAAACGAGTGCGATACTGGTGTGGGCGTTCCACTGTTAGTGGTTGTCGCTAGGCCACCAGTCATCTCTTTGCACAGTGCATCGAGGGCTGCCCTTGTCTCCCGATAGGGGGCGTGGGTCGCAATTGCGATTGCTCTTGGAACACAGTCCGAGGCGCGTAGACCCTTCCAACCTGCACGAAGTCTACCGCCGTCGTTTTTCACAAAACGCATGGTGTTTCTCCTATTAAATTGTAAAAGAACAGTTGCTCGCATTCGAGCAGTCACAATGCCCATTAGGACATTATCTTATTTTAACATCTCGACATGGCGTAGCCCTGCGGAAATTATGTCATTAAAGTGGTTAAACGATAAGGATTTCTTATGCACAAGGATCGAACCATAACACAGGGCAGTATAGCTAAAAGAATAATATAATAAATTAAGTGTATTAGAATATACTAATATGGCAATATCACAGAAGCACGACACACAGAGCGCAAAATATAAACGAGCCACAAGGCGACACAGAAACCTTACACAGAAACACAGTAAAACAGTAGGTTATTATCACAAACCCACCACAGCATATAACAGAAAAAAAAGATTTGATTTTGATGTGAAATAGTTGTACAGTGTTGCTATGGAATTGGCGCACTTAAAGATCACAAAGGGTACGGGCAAACTTGCCAATATGTTATCGCTAAACACCAACACAGCGAGTAACGAATTTTGCAAGGCTATGAACAGTAGCCCCGATTCTAGGGTTATATGCAAAACGTGTTACAGCATGAATGCGTTAAGCACCTATCGCAAAAACTGCGCTACAGCATGGCAACACAACAGCGAACAACTATCACAGCCACTTTTTGACTGGCAACTACCGCGTGTAAACTCGGTTTATTTTAGGTTTTCATCTCATGGTGAACTAATAAATGAAACTCACGCGATAAACCTATTTAGAATATGTGAAGCTAACCCAAAAACAACTTTTTCACTGTATACCAAAAGACACAAGATAATTTATAAAGCGTTAAAGACGCACAAGCTACCCGATAACCTGATTCTGGTGTACTCAAATCCGATAAAAGACAGGGTAATGACTAAGCCGCCTAAAAGATTTCACAAGACGTTTAACGTTGTTATGGAATCACAGCACAGAAAAGACAACTGCACAGGCAACAGTTGTTTTTCTTGTCTGAAGTGTTACAGCTTCGATTCTGATAGCGTGATTGTAGAATTAGAGAAATAATTCTAATATTCGTAGAGTTGTATATTATAATATTCTAATATATAGGCGAAAAAAAACCCGCCCATTTCTGAGCGGGTCTTAATGCGCCGAAGCGCCAGGAAGGATAACAGACTATTAGCCCGGTCTGCCAGCGGTGAAACTCATATTACGCCGCATAAAGCCAGAGTAATGTAGTCTATGACTACTAATGCGAGAATTGCTGCGACTGTTAACAATCCTAGAATGCCAAAAAAGGTTTCTGTTTTCATGTTAAGCAGCCTTAGCGAGCGCAATAGCATCGTAGAATGCTTTACTCTTCATCTTGCCAATGCGCCCATCTATTTGACTCGAAACTTTATCCTTAGTGGGTAGTCGGTCAGCTAGCCAAGTGAGATCCATGTAAGCACCGTACCAAGTAGGAATTCTTTTGCCGGTAGGCGTTATCGTTCTCCTGGCATCGCTTTCCTTTTGATCTGTCGCTATATAGGCTAAATACTTTTCGAATTTTTGAGCATTCTTTTCGTTCTTCTTTTCGATCTTTTCTCTATCTTCCAAACTGGCGTTTATAGGGATAACGTTCTCGAATTGATTTCCGAAAATAGCATCTTTTAAGTATTGTCTACGTTCATTCTCTGAACAATCAGTGTTAGAGAGTAGTATCAATTGAGTTTCTAGATTCTCATGATCTAACCTAGTATTGATTGTTTTAGCGAATAACTTAGTATTTAATAGATGTCTATGGCTAACGTTGCCTAAATACCATTGCGTATAATTCAACAAGATATTCCATTGGTTCGAACAATCATAATCTTGTGGACTTTCGCCGGCCTTTG
>Ga0209128_1002475_pt1 | contig 11957 bp, 9 predicted proteins | sample ETNvirnome_6_100_FD_184072 | JGI IMG/M metagenome (GOLD analysis project Ga0209128, IMG submission 184072) | Marine viral communities from the Pacific Ocean - ETNP_6_100 (SPAdes) (version 2) | ecosystem: Environmental > Aquatic > Marine > Oceanic | place: Pacific Ocean | collected 2013-06-19 | reverse complement strand
AAGACCTAAGTTAGTTCTTGCATCTCCCGCAGACGATGCTCCAGTACCACCATGGACTACGGCAACATCAGTTGCTTCCCATGTTCCTGAAGATACTGTGCCTAATCCTGTAATACTAGACTGATTAGCAACGGATACTAATCCAGCATTTGTCATAGCTGCTGTAGAACCCATTGTTAGAGTACCAGCGATTATAGTTGTCGATGCTGCTCCAGCACCAATTGTTACATCTATTTCTCCGTCAGCATCTTTAACACCTAGAATTTGTAGTCCTGCTGTCATTGTAGCATCATTTTCTGCTACATAAAATTTAATTCCACCAGCTTCTGAGCCATCGTCTGCTTCTATAATGTAAGCTTCCATTCTTGCAAGTTCTTCAGGGGCATTATCTCCAGCATCAGTACCATAGAATGTTATAGTTCCAATAGTATCATTATCAGCACCTTGTCCTGAGCCCGGATTTTTGATAAATTTTAAGAATCCAGCAGTTGCATCTGCATGTGTATTTTCAATTGATACTACAGGCTCATTAGCACTTGATGATGTAGCTGCTAAAGAAGTGGCAGAACCAGCTCCTACTGCTGCCCATTTCATACCTGTGGCTTCACCTGAATCTATAGTTAGAACATGATCATCTGAACCACCCACAGAAAGTGCCTGTGGATTACCACTACCATCACCAACTAACAATTTACCTTTAGTTGACATATCTACTGCTGTAACATTCGATGTTCCATTACCAATTAATACTCCATTAGCAGTTAAAGTAGATACTCCAGTACCTCCATGTGCAACACCTACGTCTGTACCTTGCCATGTGCCTGAAGTAATTGTTCCAACACCTGCGATGTTAGATTGATTAGTTACAGTTACTAATCCTGAAGAATTTATAGCTTCTGTAGTACCAGAATAAATAGATCCATCGAATCTTACATTTCCAGTATCAACCCACATAGCCCAATTTCTAGTAATAGTTTGATTAGTACCTGCTGTTGCTGCAGCATTAATATATAAAGTAGCAGCATCACTTGTAGTTACTGATGAATTTGTAGCCGCCAATGTTGGGGCTTCAAGAGTTACATGTGTATATTTTGCAGCAGTTCCTGAACCTGAAGTATTACTATCTGTAATAGTTGATGTGTCAAGATGAATCATAGATCCATCACCCGGAGTCACACTCTTATCACCATCTAAAGTTAAGCCTGTTAAGGTTCCAACAGATGTTATTCCTGATTGTGCAGCATCTACACTAAGAGAGTGAGCTATACTTTCTCCACTTGTTGCTCCTGTAGAGGTAAGACCTGTACCAGCTGTGACGGTTGTAACGTAGTCTCCTGTAGTATGTGTACCTAATGTAATAAGGTTATCTAAAGATGTGGTACCTGTGCCACCTTGAGCAATTGCTATTGTAGTCCCTAGCCATGTACCCCCATCAATATTGTTTGCAAAAGTTACATCACCATCAGTATCCAATGTAATAGCTTTCGTATCAGCTTGAGCAATGATAACATTGTGGTCTCCAACAGAATTGATGACTAAATCACCATCTGCTGAACCTGTAACCATATCATCTGTAGCATTTGCTATACCTATTTGTGCCGAGTTTTCATCATTAAGTAAATCTAATCTAGGTTCTATATCAGCAGATGCTCCAATTTGTAGTACATTGCTAGCAAAAGTTAAATTTGTTTCTGAATCTAATTCAGTTGTAGTTGAACCAATAGTTACAAGTTCACTTTCAGTAGCACCATTTAATGCAGTAATTGGACTACCAACGAGATCAGTTCCATTAACTGCAAAAGTCATACCTGAAGCTAGATCTATACCACCATCGTCAATAGTTGCTATATCTGTGCCATCAACATCAAAAATATATTTACCTCTGTTTGCTGTGCTAGATGCTTCAACTGTAGAGAATTTTACATAATCAAGTAATTGAGCTCCTGATGTATAAGTTGGTGTAATTAAAAATCTTTCAGCAGAACTGGAACCTATGCTAATACTAGGGTTACCATTATTAACTGCGTTATACATAGTAACGTCACCTGCTGCTATATCTGTAGTAGCTCCAGCAGCTCCTATTGAAGTTACCCCAGCAAGAGTAGTGACGTTTGCTTGCGAGGCAGTTTGTAGTGTTCCTGTTAATAGAGTAGCAGAAAGATTTCCACTATTTGGATTGTAGTTTAGATTTCCATCCATTTCTAATCCATGAGCTCCAGTTGAAGTAGCGGCATCAGCTACGAATGTAATTAAATTACTTTCATCAGTACTTTCATTATCTGTAACTGTTATAGTAGATACACCAGCCATAAGATTAGTTTTGGTAATATATTTAACTTTATCAGGTGTTTCCGAAACGTCAAGAATTAATACTAGATCATCGCCTGCTACAGAACTTAAAGCCTCTTGATCAGAAAAAATATCCTCATCAATAGTAGTGGCTTTTATATTAGTATCAAATAATGAACCCCTAGCGAGTCCACCTGTCATCCCTCTTCGTTTTGGCATTACTACTCCTATTGTTTATTAAGGTTTACCTACCCCAAACGATACCTCTGATTCTCGCTCCAGCTGAACCACGAAGTATACTTATTTTATCTCCTATATAAATTCCTTCATCAAAATATCCCTCATTTTCAGGGATAAGCATAGATGAAGAAGTTGCATCTTCATCAAATGCAATATAAGCATCTGCTACTTCTACAACAAAAGAAATCTTATTTACTTCTTCAAAAGTTGCCCCAATATCTACTGCTGTTTCAGCAGATCCACTACTTGTAGTAAAAGTAAATGTTTTATGCTTCGGATAATTCTGAAGCAGTTCTATTTCCTGTCTCCAAGGTCTTGCCATATTTTTCTCCTTATTTAAACTTTAATAATGTAGGTTTAGCATTACCTAGATGTAATTTTGTATAGTTTTTAGCTGATGCAATTCCGGGTATTTTAAACCCTTCTTTTCTAGCTATTGACTCCATCGACATGTATCTAGGCTTTTCTAATTCTGTTTTATATCTCTGGTTTAAACTAACTACATATTGCATTTCAGACATTAAATCATCAATGGTTGAAGCCATTTCTTCAATAGTTTGCTCTGCTTGTGATAGTTTTGTATCAGTGTATCCTATCTTCGCTTTTTCTTCATTAGATTTATGTTCTAAAGAATCAATCCAAGTTTGTAATTGATCTTTAATTTTTTCAGCTTGTTCCATTTTTACTCTGGCTCCAGCAGCATCTGCTTCTAGAAAATCAAGCTTTACAGTTAAATCATTAATTTTATTTTTCTGCTCTATACTTATTTTACTATTTTCTTGTGAAAAACCCAACAGATTATTGTACTCTTTTTTCAACTGTTGATAAAGATTCGCAACATCCAGATGAGTCTTCTTTTCTTGATTATATTTCTTTTCTACATCTTTTAAGTCTATTTGAAATTCAGACCTTTCTTTTGATAACAAATTAATATTTTTATCTTGTTGAATCCTACTTCTTTTATAAGATTCAATATCATGCTGCAATTGTTTTAACTGTTCTTGGAACTGATTAGAACTTTTTACAGCATCTTCCATAGCAGTTGCTTTGGGCGTTAAAGTTTCAATTTCTAATTCAAAAGTTTTATTTTCCTGTTTTAAGTCATTGATTTCCCCTACTAAACCCTTTCTATCTTTTTCATATCCATGTTTAGCATTATTTAACCTATCATTATTCTTTTCAATATCTTTATATCTACTAAGTTGAGATGTTAAGTCATCTATTTGTATTTGAAATTCCTTATCTCTTTTCTCATTAGTAAAAGAAATTACTTTTTTAACAGTTTTTCTAGCTCTATTCTTCTCAAAAAATTTATTCAGTTTCATAATGTGACACTGCCTCTGATGCAATATATGGTTTTCTTAATACAGCTTTATGTAAATTTTGAATCCATGCTTTCGGATGGGTTGTTTTACTTATAACTGATTTTGCTCCAGTGTCAGGATCTATTATTAAAATATCACTAATAAATATATTTTCTACATCTGCTCCATATGCCCCATCTTTACCAAGTATAATTCTCAGTTCATTAGATGTTTCATAATATCCAAAAGTTGCTGCATATTCATTTAAATTAGTTTTAGAGAATTTAGCTGCAACCTTAATTTTAACTTCAAGTCTTTTAGGGACTGTTGTTTTTTCAACTATTTCTTCCTTTTCAACAATCTTTTCTTTTTTTGGCTCCTCCAAAGTTGCATACCTTGGCTTTTTTTCTTCTTTCTTTTCTACTTTTTTTGTAGTTACTTTAGTCTTCTTTTTGACTGACATTTAAATCTCCTATCTTTTCTGAGTTAATCTCTTAAAAGCTCTAATTTTTGTGGCTCTTCTAGATGGTCCTTGTTTAGTTTTAGATGGACCTCGTTTAGCTCTAGATGGACCTTGTATTTTTTTTCTGGCAGCTCTTCCTGCAATTCCTCTTCTTGCTTCTCTTACTATACCTCTTTTATGTCCACCCACAGATCTTTGAGCAGCTCCAGTTCCTGCTCCCCTAATTCTTCTTTTACCACTAGTTGCAATATTTACTCGTCCAGTTTGAGCTGCAACTTGTCCAGCTTTTTTCCATCTATGAGAAGTTGGGTCAAATTCTGCTCCTTGGAATGGTGGGCTTGTAAGAATTTTTTCAAGATTTACACCATTTTTAGCTGGCTTCCTTCTTGTATAAGTATCTGATTGATCTTTATAGAAATTTTGTAAAGCTTTAAACGTATCTGAATCTAAATCTATATTCTTTTTTCTCATTTGATTTGCAAGAGTTCTTTCCCATTGTCTTTGTTGAGCTGCTGTCATTTCACCCGGATTTACTCTAGGTGTCAATGCATAACCTGCTAACATGGCTAAAAGAGCACTTCCAATACCTTTTTTTAATGTTTCTTTCTTTTTCCCCTCTTGTGAAGTTTTATTGGAGAATAGAAGTGAGCCTGCTGCAGCTCCAGCTAATGCTGGTAAAATTTTCTCAACTTTTTTATCTTCCTCTATATTTTTTAATATTTCATTATTACCAGTAGCCACTCCAAAGTCATCAGAATGTTTTTTCATAGCTTGATTTAATGCAGATATTAAATCTTTTTCAAGTTGATCGTTATCTACTGTAGTTGTTTCTTTTAGTATGTTTAGGAATCGTCTAGATATTGATTTAGATTTCTCCACCTTTTTTGGTAGTAAATCAAATACTTCTTTTAATCCTTGATTAATTGTTTCTAGACCAGCTTTAAAAGCCTTTTTACCTTTAGGATCTTTTTTTCTATAAGCATTGAAATGATCACTACTTAAATTTGATAAAGCATCTTTTGCTTCTTGAACTTTAGAATAGATTGGGGTTTGTTCTGATCTTGGAAGATCTTTATATCTTTCTAATGAAGAAAGTCGATTAAGAGCTCTTTCAATATCTTTTTCACTCTGTGTATTATATTCATTATTTTTTAAATTAAAATTTTCAGCTTTTATTTGAGGAGCTCTATCAGTCTTTTGTGCTTTTCCAGCCTTGATGTTTTTTACATTTTCAATATTTTTAGTTGTAGGTACTTTTTTTCTAGTAGTTACTTTTTTTCCAGTAGTTACTTTTTTTCCAGTAGGTACTTTTTTTCCAGTAGGTGCTTTAGCTTTTTTTCCAGTAGGTGCTTTAGCAGCCTTTTTACCTTTTAGACCATATCTTTTATTATAAGCTTTTTCTCCTGCTGTGGTATCTTCTCTTTCTTTGTCACTTAAAGGTTGATCATATTTTTTGCTTCTGGGCATATGATATTTGTGACCCTTTTTTTGTTTTGAACTGGTACCATGATGTGAACCATATCTTTTCATGGCTCCCTCTAATCCATCTGGTGAATTCCATTCATTACGTTTTATGCCTTCAGCGATAGCATACATACCAGTTTTAGAAGGGTTTCTACCCTCTGGATTCTGTTCCAACCACGCACCTACAGCTTCAGGGTTTCTCACCCTCTGAGCCTTTTTTAATGTTAATTTTGCCAATCGTTTTATAATGTCCATATCTTATTATACTCTCTTTTTCAAAAAATCCTGTAAGTTTTTTGTATCAGATTTTTTAACCTCGAAATCTACTTTATTACCATAGTTTAATTTATCTTCTGCAGCTCTTTGTTTAGCTCTTTCTTCTGCTTGAGCTCCCTTTAATCCAGCTAAAGCTTCACGGCGATACTTTTCGCTTGCTGGTATTATTTTACCTGCTATTGGAATACCTCTTGCTACTGCTTGTAATTGGTTTTTAAGTTTAGCATTTTGAGCTTGAGCTTCCCCATAACCTCTAGATCTAGCTAAATTCCTAGCTAGACTACCAGCAAATGTAGGACCCATTATATCAGCAGTTTCTTTTAGATATTTCGATGCTTCAGAAATTAATTTAGATCTATCTTCTTTACCCTCTTTTCCAGCGAATCTACCTAAAGCACTGACAGCAGAACCAATTTTATCTCCCCATGAAGATGCTTTGTCTCCTACAGGTTCATCTGTAGATACTTGATCTTCTTTTGGTATAGATGGTTCAGGAAGTTTTTCAACTTTTCCATCTTCACCTGTTTTGGATTCACCTGTTCCATCACCTGTTTGTTTTTTAGCTTCTCTTTTATCATAAAATTGACCACCTTCTGGTCCAGTATATACTCTTGAATCTTCTGGGGCTGGTCCATATCCTCTTGCTTCAGGAGGTATATCAGAACCTTCATAGTCTTCTTTTACTTTTTCATCATCAAGTTGAGCAGGTTTTATCTCATCATTTTTTAATTCATTATTAAGTTTATCAATATTTTTAGAACCCATTAATTTACGAGCAACTGCTAATTGAGTATTCATATGTTTGACTGATTTTTCATCTAATCCTTTACCACCATGTTCTTCACTATGTGCTAGTGAATGTGATATCATTTCTTTAGCAGAATCATAAGCTTCATCTGGACTTGCATCTTTTACATCCCATCTTTTTTTATTTGGATCAGCATCAGCTTTAGCTTTATCTTCTAATTTTTGTTGTTTAGCTTCTTCTTTTTGTTTTGTTTCTGCTTGTTTAGTTTCTTCTTTTTGTTTTATTTCTGCTTGTTTAGTTTTAAATGTTTCAAACTTTCCATGCTGTTTACCTAAATATTCTCTCATTTTTGCTTCAGTGTCATATTTTTCTTTCATAGCTTCAACAGTATGTTCTTTTTCATGGAAAGGATTTTCTTTACCATGACCTTCAATCTCTTCATGAATGTGATCTAATAACCCAATTTCTTCTGCTTGATCAATTAAAGCCTCTATTTTAGGTGTGTCTAACCCCTCTCCAATTGGAGGAAGAGGTGTTTTCTTTTTTTCAGATTTTGCTTCTTCAGGTTTCTTTTCTTCTTCAGGTTTCTCTTCAACCTTTTCTTTTTTAGGTTTCTTTGTTACTTTAGGCTTTTCTTCAACTTTTTCTTCTTCCTTAACTTTTTCTTCTTCCTCAACTTTTTCTTTTTCTTCTTCAGGTTTCTTTTCCGTCTCTTCTTCTTTTTTAGGTTTATCCACTAATGGCGACATATCTACTACCTTTGATTTTGGCATCTTCTCAGTTATTTCTTTGAATTCTTCATCACTTACATCATCAAAATCTACTGAGCCAGTTGGAATTTCAGCCATTGCGAATCTTTCTCTCTTTAATTTTTCAAGATCTTCATCACTCAATCCATCCATTCTTTCCCGCCAATCAGGCATTGTTTCAGGGTCATCTTCTTTCCTATCCCAATTTTTTAAACCAATAGCTCTTCTACGATCTCTTCTATCTCTTTTTATTTGTTGATCTTTAAAATAATTCCTTGTCTCCTCTCCTTTTTCTTTTCCAAACATTTCTGTATCTTGTTGTATTGACCGTTCTTCTATTTCTTTCTTCTGCTCTTTCCATTTTTCATACTCTTTACCAGTTAATTTTCTACCCCATAATTCATATTTTGGTAGGTTAGCAACTATTTCTTTAAATTCTTCATCATTTAAATCATCAAAATCTACTGCACCTTCTGGAAGATTTGGTAAATCTTTTTTAGGTAAACCTTCCCCAATTTTAGGAAGAGTAGTAGATGTTTTTTTAGCTTTACGTTCAGCTCTAATTTTAGCAGCATCTTGTTTATTTAATCCAGCATCCCATCTAGTTTTTCTAGTTTTCTTTACTTCATTAGTAATATCTGATGCTGATTTATTTTCAATATTTTCTATAATATCTTCCACTTCTTCTTTAGTTGGATTATGTATTTCCCCATTTTCAATTTCAACTGTTTCTTTTTGTAAATCTTCTTTTTTATCCTCTATAACTTTTTCAACTTCTTCTTTTTTATCACCAGATATTTTTGGTAAAATACCTACTTTAACTAAAGTATATAAGGGAATAGCTGCAGCTGCTAAACCAGTAGCTATCATAGTAATATCAGTAGCATCTAATTTAGATAAGAATACATCTTTAGCTTTTTCTATAGGTTGAGATTCTGGGGGAGATGCTTCAACAATTGGCTTAAAATCTAAACTACTAAAATTAACATGAGGGAAAACTTGTTTTGCTAACTCTATACCAGCATAATGATCAGAAGGATAATGAACACCGAAGACAACTCTATTATCTCCAATAGATTCTCCAAGTTTTATAAACTCTTCAGCGTGTTGTGGGAATATTTCTGATAAAACCATAGCAATTAAAGTGCCTTGAAATGCATGTCCAGATGGATATGAAGGAGTATTAGAAGTTTTAAAATCTGCAGGTTTAAATTCTACACCATGATAGTCCATTAATTGAACAGGTCTAGGGCGATTAAACTTATATTTCATATTTAAAATAATAGTAGCTGCATCACTTCTCAAAGATTTTAACTTATTTTTAGTTATATCATCTGCAAGTCCTAATTCTTCAGCTAATTTAATAAAAGATTTTAAAATATCTAAATCTTGAAGTTCAGCTGGTTTACTAACTTCTAGTTCAAAGTTTTCAGTTTCGGCTTTACTTTGATAATGTTTATCTATAATTTGGTTAAGTTCATCTTTAACTTGAGTACTAGTATTTGACGGAGGACGCATTACAGTAAGAGTATTAACATCAACATCAATCACCTTAAGTTGACGATCCATCTTTTCTCTAATTTCTTCAGTAGGAGGTCCATAAATCATTTCATCAACTTCTCTCCGTTTCTGTTTTTCTTTAAGATAATCGTTTAAATCAGTAACACTATTAGAAGGTTGGGTTGCCATTGCTAATGCAGTAGCGTTTTTGTTATGCTGACTAACTCTTTGAGTTGCTTCTTGTTCAGCAGTTTCCTCTTTTGTTTGACCTATTTTAGCCTCAAAATCTGGATCTTTAATTAATTTTTCTTTTATAGTTTCTATGTCTGGCATAATATTTACCTAATAATAGGAGTGAGTAAAACTTTGGTTCCAAGCACCGTATCGGGCTTTTACCCACCCCATTTAATTAACTTTATAAATTCCTTTTTCAATTAATTTAAGTTTATTTTCTTCATGCAATGATTCTATATCATCTTTACTTTGACCTTTATATGGAACTGCATGATGATTTTTAATCATTACTTCATTTACTGTATCATCAAAAGTCCAATCATCTCCTTCTTTCCATATTATGCCTAAAATTCTACCGAACTTCCCTCTTTTTAAAGATTGTAATGTAATTATGGAACCGATGGGGGTGAGGTCTTTTAAAAAACCTTTAGAGAGTAATCCCCTAGCCTTTTCTTCCAGATTCCTAGTTCTTGACTCTGGTGTGTCGATTCCATGCAATCTTACTCTCTGCTTATTTAAAATAACATCAAAGCCTAATTGTATGTCAACATCAATTGTGTCACCATCTATAATCTTTACTACTTTACATTTATATGTATACATGTATTATTATACTCCTATTATTAGGATTTCCTATCAATTTGTATAGTGAGAGAGGAGATGTTCAGCAGAGGGTTCATAACATATCTTTGAGGAGCCGAAGGCGACTCACGAAATATATCCTTTCTTATCTGAAACCAGCTTATTTGTATATAGTCATCTGAGTGTTTCTTTAGATTTACCAAATCTGGCATGGATAAAATACAAACACTAAGTAAAAATATAATTAAAAAAGTCTTTATCATATATTATTATACATTATAGCCTATCTTTCTTACTCCCATAATATTTACCGGTATATTATTAATAATATTATCTTTTAAATCTTCTAAAGATTCATCTTCTTCTAACATAAAATTTTCTTGGACCCCAACATAATCAAATATACTATCATTTGGTAATCTATCATCTAATGTTTTACGTACTCTATTATTTATAACTTCTAATTCTTCTATACTAATCATTTCGCTTTGCTGCCATTATTTTTAATTCGTTAAGAAATATCTCCATAAGTTCTGCATGAGCCACTTCATCAACTCTTCCTGTATATGCTGCAAAGTTTGTACCGTTTTCTTCTTGTCTTCTTACATCCGCTTTCCATTTAAGAAAAACATCCATTAACATTACATCTATTTCTATAATTCTATAGTTTATATCTTTAATCCTCATAATAATATCTCCTATTCTTTACTATTCTTATATATATTATATTTATATATTTATTATAACACAGCTTTCAAATCTGTCAACCTAGTTGTAACATAATGTTAACAATCCCTAGTTGACAAATCAATTTTATATGATATAATAATTATGAATGATAAAAAATAATCATTCGTTAATTATTTAGTAGAGGAGAATTTAAGTGACAAAACTTTTTAAGACATTATTTTCAAATAAAAATGAAACATACGCTATGGATAATATACTACATATAGAAGATGATTATTACCACCCGACACATAAACATTCAAATCAACTAAGTATATACTACTTATGTCAAATTTAAATTTTCCAAAAAAATTTTTTAAAAATTAGACCCTATGGGACCCTAAATATCTTTTGAAATCTTAGACCCCCCCTCCCTTCATGTAACACTTTAGAAACACCATTTGTAAAAAATTTACTCTCTGTAGGTAACTCTACCTTTATTGGCTAAGCTAGTTACCTATTAATAGTACAATGGGGGGTTATTATATCATACCTCTTTAAGAAAGTCAAGTAAAATATTATTAATTTAGTGCATATTTTATATAGTGCATATTATATCACATTTTATTCTTTTTGTCTACCCCCTGTTTTAATCATTTTTCTCTGAGAAGTAAAGACAAGAAAACATTATACCATATCTTCTTCTAAAAGTCAAGTAAGTTTAGTGTACCTTTTACACTATATAGAATTCAACATTATATCACATCTTGCCCCATAAGTCAAGCCAGCATGTTCTGAATATAACAACATGTTCTGAATATAATGTTCTGAATACTTGACAATAATATAATTCTATAGTATACTATATGTATAGTAAAGATTTAATATTTTAAGGAGCATTTTAAATGTCAAAAGATGAGTTTACATACAGACAATTTTTTGTTTGGCTTGGAGTAATTTTAACAATATTTTTCGTAGCTTTAGCATTTATCCTTTTGATATGAACAATTAAATATGGGGGATGGACTACGAGAGTTCGTGTGAGTGAATCAACTTAGCTCTAATGGTGCAGAGATGCTTAATTAATCGCCAATTCAATAAGACCTGATTCCACCTGTTCTCTTAAATCCCCTATACGAAACAGGCTAAATTTTTAGGGAGTTAGTAGGAGTTATTGATATCATTAAATTCATCAAGTTCGATTTGTGGTATACTATATGAAAGGTTAAAAAGTTTAATATTTTAGGAGTATTTTAAATGTCAAAAAATATATGTTTTTTCTGCAACGACCCATCAAAAGACACTCAATGTGTCGTGCTTAATGCGGGGGAGCTGTGGCTGGATTTCTGTTGGGACTGTGGCAACTCTGAGACCCTAGAAAATGGTTCTGGGGATAAGGTGTTGGTGCGGGATATTGCGGGAGACCCTGAGCCTGAGCC
>Ga0209128_1002474_pt1 | contig 11958 bp, 12 predicted proteins | sample ETNvirnome_6_100_FD_184072 | JGI IMG/M metagenome (GOLD analysis project Ga0209128, IMG submission 184072) | Marine viral communities from the Pacific Ocean - ETNP_6_100 (SPAdes) (version 2) | ecosystem: Environmental > Aquatic > Marine > Oceanic | place: Pacific Ocean | collected 2013-06-19 | reverse complement strand
AACAATTCGCATCTTAAATTTTTAAATTGCTCTAATTGTTCTGGCGTGGCACAAAGAGAAGGATTTGCTGGCGTTGCGTCGTCTATCGGAATTTGTTCAACAAGGTCTTTCATCTGATTTCTAAACGAAACCGGCATTAAGTTGCCAGCATTCTTAAAGAAGTTGCCCATTTTTTCTTTATTTGGAAAAGCCTCTTGCATGTCGGGATATTCATAGGTAATAATTGTGTCCATAATATCTAAAAATTCCCGTGAAGGATCTCCCAAGAAGGCATTCATTAGTTCTGTTTGGGTCGTAGCAGAAGCAATATCTTCCGACATAGACAAAACTTGTTCATTATCAGCTAATGCTGCGCCTCCAGCGCCTAAAGACGCAAACATATCGATAATTGTATTATCAATTTCTTCTGAAGATGCTTCTTCTCCGCATATAGATTCTTTAATAACGTTCGCAAATGTTGTTTTGCCCATAGCCACATCCGGCAATGACGCAGCTAGTTCGCCAACCATTTCGAGCGCCTTACAAAGTGCATCTCCCAATAACTGACAAATTTTCGCCAATATCATCCAAAGAATTTTTATAACCAATATTGTTAACAGCTTTATCATCTGCTTAAAAAGTTCAGCTAGAAGGTCTTTAATCTTCGGGAGCCACCCAGATGGATTAATGAGTTCCGGAAGAGTGATGTCCCAGTTGCCACTGCACCATGGAATTTCTATGTCTTTAATCCAGTCCATAATACTGGGATTAAACAAGGCTGGCTTAGGACAATCAAACGAAGCAATGAGTTTAGCAATTATTGGCGCGCCGGGGAACTTATTAAGGAAATCTAGTAATTCTAAAAGGTCGTCTTTGTATATCTCCAATAGTGCTGAAATATATGCTTGCATCACAAGGCCAGGGTTAACTTGATTTTGATTGCTGGCTGAAGGAGAATCATATCTATCTGTTATCAAACTGCTGTCTTCGACTGCAGTTTCGCCACCAGAAGCAGCAGTGCGGTCTCCATCGCCTGTTTCTTTTTTCTCTTCCTCTGTATCCTTCTTTCCCCATGGCTTAGACCACCCTTCGCCTGTCTCATATACAGCAGTTGTTTCAATGCCCTCTGTTTCGGTACCGTAAATTTCACCAGTTTCAATTTTTTTCTGAACCAGTGCATCTAATTCTGCTTGCTTTTCAGGCGGTAAGTTAGCGAATAAAGAACCAAAATTTTCTATTCCCATCGCTTGTAAAGCACTATTTAACATGCTTTTTAACGCATCGTCTAGCGCCAATCCTGCCATCAAACATCCGGTAGCATCCATCAACAATTCAAGCAAGCCGCACATCTTCAGCGGGTCGAAGCCCATTTCCCACAACATATCCATCGAACCAAGAAGATCCCCAGGAGGCTGCGCTAGTCCCTTGTCAAATACGATCTCACATATGCTTGGGTCGCTCTCAACGTCTTCGCCTTCCTGGACCTTTTTGGCCTTTTTCCAGGGGGCGGCGGTGGTAACGGCCTGTTCTTTGGCTAACGCACCAGCGCCTTGTTGCTCAGGCTCAATATCAGTGACCTTAACAAGACCGTCCATCGAGTCTAGTATTTCCGATTCCCAGTCGCCCATAGCCTCTCTAACGTCCGCAAGACTGTCTTCAAGGCTTTGACGACATAAGTTTTTATGAAACGCGGATGCAATTGCATCGCCTAAGCCGAATACCTCATCAAGAATATCTTGGCCTAATTGTTTACCTTCTTCGGCCAATGCGCCGGCAATACAACTGCCAACAGTTTTCTCAGGATCCGTGTTCGCGTCTAATGGGTTTGTAGTGCCATACACTGAGGGATATGTATATTCTTTGATGAATTCTAGCCATGGTTTTGGCTCTCTTGCTTGAAGATCATTGTCCATATCTTCTAGCTTGGCAAAATATGCCATAGCAGTTGGATCTTTCCAGGCAGATTTTTTAAGTAAAGGCTTTAGTTTTTTATTAAATATTATTGCCTTTTCGCCACAATTCTCCGTCCAAATTTTCATTTGTTTAAGCTCAAACTCTTTACTAAATTTGAATTCTGCCTCAACAACTTTATCGTTAAGAAAGCCTCCTAAGCCTCCAACGCCCGGAATATTATATCCTTTTTGAACTAAAAACCCATCTAACTGTGTCAATACTTTTCCCATTATGGATTTATTCGGAACCAAACCGAGATCTCCATATAGTTCTAAGGGAAATATAGCTTTCGTGCTAGTTCCGGCCAGCGAGGTCCCGGCAATGCCATCATAATATACGTTTCCACCTTCAAGGCCTCGGTAAACTTTTAAATATCGATTATAAAGATTAAGACTTTTTCTCACTCTGATTAGAAGAGGCTTCAATTCTGTCATTTTATATTTAACAGTTACGGCCTCGGAGGTATCTTCTTCCTCTTCTTCACTCTCTTCTTCGGCATCTTCAAGTGCGTGTAGATCGTCATATGGAACTGAATACAAAAGCTTCAACCTAGAAAAAGGACGCGGATCTAAATAATATTCTGTATAGTCGATAACTTCTTTGATTAGCTCAATCGATGTATCAGAATCATCTTTACTGTGTGCATCTAAAAGTGATTTAATTGCTTCTTCGACATACTCATCGAACCTTTCTGTCATAGCCTCGTCTTGCTGATCGGTGTTAAAATTATCATCAGCATATGCTTCTAAATGAGGTGTACTTAAAGTAGTAGAATGTTCAGTAACAACTGTTATATGATATACACATGTTTTTTCATTTAGAAAAGGCTCGTCAATGGTTTTATTTTTCCAATTTTCAACAAGCGCGTTCGGATTAGGAGAGCAGTCTAAACAAGGAACCTCTGCGGGTACCACATCCACCACACAAACATCGATAAGACCATCGCGGTCCTTATCTTGATGTCGTATAAATCTTGATTTTGTTGGTTCTTCGGCCATTATTATTTCCTAAGTTGCAAAAACATTTCTACTTTCAATAAACCAAGTGCCCATTCTTGATAAATAATTTGCTTCCCAAACGTTTTTATTGGTTCGTGTTTGGAACAGGGGGTTTGTGGTCCAATTAGTAATACCCGTGCTGCACAGACTAGTCACTGCGCCGGCAGCTTGTCCGCCAGGAATCGCTGACAGAGTGGCACCAATATTGGCATTAAAAATATTCTGGAAAATAGAAAAGAAAAATAATTGACTCCACATTTCATCAATGATATCTCCTAAATCTTTGATCGCCTTACGAGTGCTTGCCCCTTTCGCAATACCCTGTAGTTCTTCCATTTTTTCTGGCGCATTGAATAGGCCGCCCAATATTTCTCTCGTTCCAGCATTATTACCAGCAAGAAGTTCAATTGTGGGGGAGCGCGCAAGTTTGCCTCCAAGAGAATTAGTTTCGCCGTTCTTGCCGCCAAACTTCACCCCTCTCATTCTCCCGGTAACTATTTTCACCCCCTCTCGGCCGATAATTCTGACACCATCAGCCTTAATGCCTATTCCAGAACGTCCTTTCATAACCCCAGAGGCGCCGGGAGAAATGTGGAAATCTTTATCAATATTTGTTAGCTGACTAATGTAAATTCTAGCAGCATCTGCAGCAAAACTATTATCAACTTGTACAGTGCCATCATCACCTAGCTTGGGCCCATCTCCTTCCTGTGCAGACGCCATTCTACCAACTACCATATCGATGCTTGCGGCACGATTCGAGCCACGGGCGCCGAAACCACTTAAGAAAGAATCTGGGCGATCCGTCCCAAAAACTATTTGAGCAGGCGAAATGGCACGTGGATATACTGTTTCGTTCTCTGCCTGTTTATATTCGATTCCATTCCACGCTTCATCTGTATGGAGTAAACCAGTTCCAGAGGGTAGTTTATTAATCTCTCGTTCTAAAGAAGCAACTCTTGCTTCAAGCGCAGCCGTTGAAGGATCCCATGGCGGTGTTCCTTCTTTTTCTAATCTTTCATTGATTTTTTTATTATCATGTATTTTTTTTCTTTTAGCCATTTATATTCTTCCCTTTATTAAGCGTATTCATCAAGAATCTCGAAATCAACGGCAGTGCCCATCAACGCTCCTGCGCTCAAAGCCGCCTCATAAAATGCTTGTGTTTTATTCGATTCCCATCCCGGTCTTTCATATGAGATATGAAAATGAGGACCAGCAGCATATCCAGATGGATAATTATACTCATCAATAAACTTAAAATCAGGATCAGTAAGTGCTACGGCTGCCAAAATCTCTCTGACCGCCTTAACATCGTCATTAGAGACATATGCCCCACTCCAGTGCTTGGACCAAGACTTCCCTTCGTCTGGAGATGGTTTAGGATTAAATGCAAAATCTATAGCTTTACCAGAATTGTGTCGGCTATTGTGACCTTTATGGCCTTTATCGCGTCCAGCGGTCACTTTGATCCTTGCTCCAGGTAACTTTTCCCCAATGAGTTTAAAGACATTAGCGGCAATAATTGCTAGCCCTTGTGTAATGTCGCCGGCATTTGATAATTGAGTATCTTTTTCCCATATTATTAATTTCTTATCATCAGTTAATTTTTTCATATAACTTCGTAATTTATCTGCATTCGTACCGCCGGTGCCATAACCTCCTTCGGCCTCCCCTCCCCTGGCGCCGGCTCCGCTGCCGCCGCCAGCGTTATATGCACTTCTTGCGCTGGTTCTGCCTCTTTTTCCCGTGGCGCTATATCCATCAGTCATCACGGGGCCAACATACTCCCCTGACACTAAATTATACCCATGAACGTTAAATCTCAGATCTACCATTACAATATCTCCTTTTTTAGGTTTTTTATAGGCGCTGCTTTCAGTGGAATAAAACTCGGTATATTGCATAATATGTTCTAAGTTAACGGCAGGATCGGGGGCAAAATCTGGATCAAGCACATTCACAAATATAGCGTGAGGATTACAAGGCTTATCAAGTATTTGTGCCCTAAATTTAAACTGACCTCTCGGAGCTTTAGGAGCTTTACCGCTGGGTGTCTCAAACATGGGAGCATCAATCTTCTGTGCATCGCTTATTACAGCAGCAGTGAATCTTGTTTTGCCCTTACATTTGTCTGGCGAAATAACACGCTGCATCGCGTGTTTCAACAAATCCATAATTGATTTATCGTCTGTAAGTTCAGTTCCATCAATGTTTTTTGTTCTACTCATTTAGTTATCCTGTGCTCTGTGTGTTCCAAAAGTTTAAAGACTCAGTAAACGCTCTAACGGTGCTGGCCCAGTTTTTCTCATAAGTTTTACCGCTGCTTTTAGTCACTTCTCCGGTGGTTTTAAGCTCTTTCAATTCTCCTGCAGAAAGCATAAGGTTCCACGACCGATAATAATTCCAGGTTAAATCGTCAGCATCGACAGCAACTGAGGTACCTGTCGGTGTTTTAAATACTGTCATTTTTGCGGCCACAATCTTTCCAAATACTATCATTCCACCTTCTAATGTATCAAATCCAGCAAAAATTCTTTGGTCGCCACCACTATCTCTAAAACAGGTTTGATAATCAAAATCCGCCTGGGTGGTTCCTTTAAAGCCGCTCGAAGAATCCAATTGGATTCCCGCAACATTATTGTTGGGAAATTTCAACTTTCCTTGTTCTTTCTTCAAAAAAGCATACATAATCTTCTGAACTCCTTCTGGTTGACCAGAAGCTTTAATGGCCGCTACTACTTGTTTTGGGGTATACTTTTGAAACCCCGTAGATTTTTTTAGTAATGATGGGTAAGTGGGTGGTGCGCATTTAGCGAATGTGGGATCGTCCTTCGGGCCACAGTTGCTACCCTTACATTGATAATAGTCGGCGCCTACAGTGCCTCCACCACCAGCATTAAACGCTGAGCGCGCGTTCATGCGTCTGTTCTTTTTTGGATTATACCCATCTGTCATCACAGGGCCGACATATTCTCCTGACACTAAATTATATGAATGAATGTTATATCTCAAATCTACCGTTACAATATCCCCTTTTTTAGGTTTTTTATAGCTGCTACTTTCGGTAGAATAGAATTCAGTGTATTGTATTATTCTCTCCAATTCTAAAGCCGGATCTTTGGATTGATCAGGGTCAAGCGCGCTGGCAAATATTGCATGCGGCGACGGTCGGTCAAGTATCTCTGCTCTAAATTTAAACTGACCTCTCGGAGCCTTGGGAGCTTTTCCACCGGGCGTCTCAAACATAGGAGCATTAATAGCTTTAGGCTCTTCTAATACAACAGCAGTAAATCTTGTTTTGCTTTCAAGAAGGTCTGAAGCAAGTTCATCCTGGAGCAAGAGATTTAACAAACCATAAACAGATTTATCATCTGTAAGTTCTGATGGATCAACATACGGTATGGTTTGAGTCATCTATTCTTTTCCTTGTATTATATCGAAAAGATTATCTCTATCTTCATCGGAAAGATCAAAAGCCTGTGATTTGTCTTTTTGTTTTAAACCAATAATTTTAACTAATTGCTCATTTGAACGTTGCATTGTTTCAATATGCTTGGCGGCGACAGGGCTAAGATATTTATTCTGTTCTGCGTCAGAAGCAATTTGATTTGCAATTTCATTAAGAAATTCCCTAGCCACTCTTCTATCATTGCGAACATTATCAAGTGCTTCGCTAATAAGGCTGTCTAGGTCTTGTTTGCTCATGGATCGCTATTCTCCCAATCATGCTTAAAATTACCATATTTTTTTCTAAACTTCTTTAATGAGTTGACAATCTGTTTAGTGTTTAAACCAGTAATCTCTCGCAAGTATAAATAAATAGCTTTTTTGTTAAAAATTTCGATATCATCTTTTGACTCAAAAAGAATATTTATGGCTTTATAAACTTTTACATCGTTTTCTTTCATTTGTGAAATATCCCAAGAGCCCAATTCTTTATAAAATGATTTCCAAAATTCCTCTTCTTCTCTATAAGTTAGATATGATTCATCAGTCGATAAAAACTTTTCTTCATAACTTTTGGATATATTTTCATAGTCAATCTCACGTCTATTTCGTTTTTGTTGTTTTTTGACTTTATGAATAAACCAGTTTTTTGTGATAACACTAAAATAAGAAAAGGCGGCAGAGCCCTTACTTGGATCAAACTTATCCAATATCGTCATTAACCAAATTTTACATTCGTCTCTTAAATAATCACAATTTGGTAGATTTGTAAATTTATAGGTAAAAACTATTTTATCAACCATTTCACTAAATGCTGGTTGAATAAGTTCTACATACAGCTTTGTTCTTTCTTTGATACAGTCTGTATTTGAATATTGAATAATCGCATTTTCATGATCAATGGTAAAATAATAATTTTTACCCCTCTTCTTTCTCTTCTTCGGCCTTATCCTCTTCTGTATTGTCATCCGGTTGGGTTTCCTCTTCGGTTAGTGAATATATGTATTCAAATGTGTCGAGTTGTTCATTGAAAGATCGAGCATGCTCAAGAAGCGCTTCTAATGTTTGATCGCCATAAAACATTTCAAGCTCATAAACAGTCTTCAAATGATTTGTAAAGGCGCTCACCATAGCATGAAAATCACCCAACTCTTCAGAAACAGACAGCAGACGAACTATCGCCCCTCTTGCATATAAAACTAGAAGAACGTTAAATACAATGGAAACTGCAGCAACAATTCCCAATATTATTTCAAGACGGCTCATAAGTTTCCTTTTTGCTTTCTTTTTGTTGTTTCAAAATATCTCTATTTGCTTCAATATATTCTTTTGTTAATTCGCCAACTTTTTGGCCGGCTTCATCAACGTTTTGCTCCTTTATAAGAAGCGGTACAGATAACATTTTTTTCATAACGCTCTTCAAGCCACATTCATTACAATCTGTGTGGCTTTCATTAATACCATGAAAAACAATTACTGTACTTTTACAATTATCGCACTCGTAATTATAACGAGGCATTCGTATCGTCAGTCTCAGTATTCTCTTCAGATGTCTGTAAATCGTTTGGCATTCTCACAGTTGGTGGATTTTTTACCATTAAACCTTCGGGGGAATTTTCTATATCGAACCCCTGAAGAACTGGGACAATATCCGTCTGATGTAACAATGACTCCTGTAGGGCCATCATAATTGCTCCGAGAGCCTGATTTGATAAATGCATATTAATCTCCTTTTATAATTCTATGACTATCACTATCAAAGTGTTGTGTTGAAAACTCAAATAATTCTGAATCTTGTAGTGCTACCATCTGATGTCTCAATCCACGATAAACATGAAAATTACACCCAGGTGTTAATAAGAACTGTCGTGCTTTTGATATATCATCTTCTTCTGAATAGTATACCATCATCATTCCTGATTGTAGATAAAATACTTCGTCTTTTAATTTGTGGTAGTGCCACGAGCAGCGTTTTCCATTTTCAAAAAATAAAAGCTTTCCGCAATATTCTTCACTATTGACGATCCATTTTTCCCAGCCCCACCCCTTGTCAACGTGTTTTATATGTAGATCTATACTATTTTTTAACATTGTTTTTTAACCATCTCTAAATCTGCCTCATACATCATTTTAGCTAAGTCGCTAAATGTTATATCAGGCTCCCATCCAAGCTTTTCCTTCGCCTTCGTTGGATCTCCCAACAATAATGGCACTTCGTGGGGTCTGAATAATCTTTTATCGATCTGTACGTGCTTTTCAACATCCAATCCAGCATGCTCAAAAACAAAATTTAAGAACTCTTTTACGCTATGGGTTTCGCCAGTGGCAATAACATAATCATCCGGCTTTTCCTGTTGCAACATCAACCACATCGCCTCAACATAATCACCGGCAAACCCCCAGTCTCGCTTGGCGTCTAAATTTCCCAATCTGAGCGTATCTTGCAAACCAAGTTTAATTCTTGCGGCGGCCAAGGTAATCTTCCTAGTTACAAAAGTCTCTCCTCTTCTAGGAGACTCATGATTAAACAATATGCCACTGGATGCGTGTATCTTATAGCTTTCCCTATAATTACGAATTAAGTTATGCGCAAAAACCTTAGAACAGGCATATGGAGAAGCGGGCATTAAGCGCGTGGACTCATTTTGTGGCCTCTCTGGATTGTCGCCAAACATTTCTGATGAAGATGCTTGATAAAGTTTAATATCAGGATTAATGTTGATAATAGCTTCAAGCAATTTTAGTGTTCCCATAGCAACAATATTAGCAGTCTCTTCTGGTGTTTCAAATGAAACTCGTACATGAGACTGGGCTGCCAAGTTATAAACCTCATCCGGTTCATGTTCTTTAAGAAGTCTATAAATTGCGCCAGAATCAATCATATTACCGTAGCAGAGTTCAAAATTTGAATTATTAAATATATGATCGATCCTACCTGTCGATATAGTGGAGGTTCTTCTTTTTACGCCAACCACATCATATCCTTTATCCAACAACAATTCTGCTAAATAAGAACCGTCTTGGCCAGTAACGCCAGTAATTAATGCTGTTTTTGTTCCCACTTATTGCTCCTCTGTGTTTTCAATATACCATTTGTATGTTTTATCAATCCCCTCTCTAAAAGAAGTAAAATTATAACCTCCTACTAAATCTAGAAACATGCTGTTATCTCCGTCTTTACGGTATTGTCCATCTAATTTGCCATTAAATGTAAAGGATACTGATCTCTTTTTATCCACTTCTGTTATAATTTGTGACATCTTGTGAACTGAAAGGTTCTCATTAGGTGCCACAATTAATGGAATATCTGAATTGTGTCTTTCTAAAAGTATTGGTATAATCTCACATAAATCATCAACATACAATTGTTGTCTTAGGGGTGTTCCTGTTCCCCATAGTTCGATTACTTTATTATCGCAGAGATTTGCAAACTTGTGTACCAAAGCTGCCACAAAATGCGAACTTGATGAGCCAAAATGGTCTTGAGGTCCATATAAATTAGACGGACAAAAGGTAGAATAGTTCATTCCATACTGTTTCCTGTAGGCCACACTTTGAACATGGAGCATTCTTTTTGAATATCCATAAGAAAAATTAGTTTCTGTTGGCGATCCTTTGTGAAAGTCTTTTTCAGAAAAAGGATAATGTTCCAACTTATCTGGAAAAGCACAAGTGCTCAAGGAAGACAAAACGCGTGGGATCCCAGCAAGATACGCTTCATGAATAATATTTGTGTTCATCATAACGTTTTGATAATAAAACAAAGCTTGATTTTCAGCGTTGTCCTTAATGCCTCCAACGCGAGCAGCCAGATGTACTACAGCATCCGGCTTAATATTTCTAAACATCTGTTTTGTTTTTATAGAACTGGTTAGATCATAATCTTTTGACGATATATAAATCCAATCTGGTTTGTATAAATTTAATCTTTTTCCTAAAAACCCACTTCCTCCAGTCACCAAAACTCTCATTCTAGTTTAAATTCCTTCTGAAAAAAGTCTCCAACAGAAAAAATCATACATCCAATTTTCTTTACCATGTAAAGTTCTCCCTTTGAAAAAAATCACCACAATCGCAATGATTTGTAAAAAAATCCTTGGTTTCTTTATTAAACCATTTACCAATCCATAAATTTAACAATTCTACAAAATCATCTACTTCAAGGCCAGGACGGCCGAATCCTTCACAATAATGCCATACTTTAATCTGCTTATCGTCTCCAGTATAAAGTTTATCTTCTTTTACATAAAATTCTTTTACGTAAGGAGCCCAAGGTTTTTCCCCTATATGTGGAGATACATTGCCCTTTGCTCGTACATTATAGATTACATCGCTTTCGTCATAGGGCCCATCAACACATCTAAATGTAAAGTCATCTAAAAATGTTACGATATTAAGGCCGGCCATCTCCGCATAGTATTCCACTAGTCCAACCGGTTGAGATGGATCTTCTTCAACAAGCTTCTTTAAAAATTTAGTATATTCATCATGATAGAGGCCAGGCCCAACAAAAAAGGGTATTTTTAACTTTTCTTTTAGAAAAATCTCAAGTTCTCTTCCAAGATTTCGATTCATTAACACATGTCGATGGGCGTGACTCTTTTCTATTACTGCTTTTAGTGCCGCAGGATTGTTAAAACACACCACATCTGAATTATATTCTTCTGTAACACACATTGTATCTATTTTCCACCCAGTCTTTTTGTCAAATACATAATAAGGGTGGAGACGATACGGTATCGTGAGCGCCGCTCGTTCCCTCTCCTCTAAATGATAGACGACAGAATGATCGACAAAATGATCAGCGCATGCGCGTCTGGGTTCGTGACGGTCGGGGGGGCGATATCCTAAAGTAACTAATATGTCTTCTTTACCATTAATGAATTCATCAAGCCTATCGCAGGTTATCGTATCGGCTCCTAAAATGATCATTTTGTCATATTTATGTTTTATCATCAATTCGTATGCCGCCATATATTTAAAAATGGCGCCATCCCAAGAGCTTGCGGCTGAACATCTTAAATCCTCTTGATTTTTCTCGTTAATATGATGCAGAGAGACATCAGGATGAAATTTTATAAAGCTTTCGCGGGCACATCTACCTAATTGTTCATATCTCTTGCCATAATAATAAATCATACACCCAATGTTTTTTTTTGGCAACTCTTTTACCATGTAAAATTCTCTTTGTAGTAACCAACTATTTCTTCAATTTCATCGTCAAACTTCTTTTTTGGGTTCCAACCAAGATTTCTCAACTTCTGATCGTCCAAGGCATAACGAACATCCTGTCCTTCTCGATGTGCGCTGAAGTCTATATATTGTTTCCAATTGTCAAGTGTTCCATGGAATATTTTAATAATTTTCTTAACTGTTTCAATGTTTTCTTGCTCAAATCCGCCGGCGACATTATAGATTTCATTAATATTTCCAGAATCGATTATCGCCATCATCGCCAAAGCGGTGTCATCTGCATGCAACCAATTACGAATAGGAGTACCATTATCATGCAATCTAATTTTCTTACCTCTCATTAAGTTCTTAAGAGAAAGAGGAATTAGTTTTTCTGGATATTGTC
>Ga0209128_1002469_pt1 | contig 11964 bp, 23 predicted proteins | sample ETNvirnome_6_100_FD_184072 | JGI IMG/M metagenome (GOLD analysis project Ga0209128, IMG submission 184072) | Marine viral communities from the Pacific Ocean - ETNP_6_100 (SPAdes) (version 2) | ecosystem: Environmental > Aquatic > Marine > Oceanic | place: Pacific Ocean | collected 2013-06-19 | reverse complement strand
CCATCAAGGTCTATGCCAATGCCCTTCTTCTTCTTGAGTCCCTTGGGCTTCTTAACCTTATCTATTACAGACTTAGGTGGCTTTACTTTTTCTTTAGCTGCTTGTTTGCTCTTGTCCAAGTGCTTTCTGGACTTAGGAGGTCTGCCGAGACGCTTAGGATGTCTGAGCCCAGTCTTAATGCCCCCGCCCCCAGTTTCCTTGCCGATTTCTTCTTGCCTTGCAAATCCATTTGACGCGTCAAGTTCTTCCAGTAATCTTTTACTTTCGACTTCGACTGTGGAACCTTCCATCCAGCGCACGACATGCCCACGAGGAGTCCGCCTACTAAGAGGCCGCCCTGAAATATTGGTGATTTTGACCATCTAATTAGTCCTCCTATCACCCTATTGCAAGTCTCTTAAACTTCCCTGTGTATTGAACTTGTAACAGATTAAGTTACCAGCAGTTAAGAAAGCAAAGTCTTTCGACAATGTTTGCGTAACTGCAATATTGGTGCTATCCAAGTAAGTCGTTGGTGCTGCTACTCTGAATGCCAAGTTGTCCATATCCAAGAAGTGTATTCTGGATGTGGTGTCCTTTTCTACATGCTGTGATAGGAAGATTGGTATTCCGTCGTATGAACCAACTCTCGAATCGAAAGCCAGTCCTGCTTCTCCAGATACTCCATTCTCATTGCCTGCTCCACCTTGTGCCAAGTTGTAGTTCCATGCTGCACCACTTGATGCCTGCATAAGTTGCTTAATATCTTGGTAAGTGTCATATCCCGTAAGCATGATAATACTACTGTAGTTGACTCCAGCGTCCATCATTTCCTGAATAACATAATCCATGTTAGCCAAGGTCATGTTCCTGTCAGTTCCACCTGCGGATGCACAAACTGCATCAGCCCATGCGGTAGTTGCTGAACGGTCAATACCATCATCTGATATATCCCATACATCACTATCTGTTACAGCCATACTCAAGTCTACGGTATATTGATAACTTGCTGTCATCCTGTCCAAAGACTCAAAGTTGTTGCTCGGTGGTGTGTCTACCGTTGTCAATAACTGGTCATCAATGTAGTAAGCGTGTGCCTCTGCGTGTTCTTTTCTCAAGAACGCTGCAAGGTTGCCAAGTCCGTCATCTGCTTCTGAAAGTAATTCTGCCTTGGTTGTTACTTCCCAAGTTGTGACTACCTCTTTTAGATTAGCCTTTACTTCAACAAGGTCTGGCTGGTCAGTTGTTCCCAGCGAGGCGCCTTCTGCTCTACCTGCTGTCTGGGCGTGCCTGCCAGTCATTACTCTCCAGCCGGATGTAGTCCATGGTTCTTTCTTCAGAAGTTTGAATACCTCTGATTGTGTATTCAACTGATTGAATACCTTGGCCCCATACAGGGTGTTGAGTCCTTCAGCCATGGTTGTTGTATCTATGGCTGCTTTCTCTATGCCGTATCTCTTGGAGATACCTAACGTTCCGCCGTAATAGGCGTTTATATATTCTTCAAAATCCATGTTTAGTTCTCCCCTACTATTTCGTCAAGCTCGGTCCATGTCTTAGATACATTCATCCAGTCAATAGTCTCGCCTTTAGGAGTGTCAATTTTGGGTGCTGGGGTTGTTTTCTTTCCAGTGTAAACCCCTATCCCGTGTTTCTTGAGAGTGGTAATGGCTTTGTGAAGGTCGTCTATCGTATCTGACTTTTCTTCTTCCGCTTCCTCATCCTCATCTTCTTCCGGTTCTTCCTCTTCGTCTTCGTCCTCTTCCTCGTCGTCAAGTTCGGCCTTCTCGCCGTCCATTGTCTCAAGATAAGCAAGAACTTCCTTGAGTTTCGCAAGGGTAGCTTCCATATCCTTGATTAGCTCTTCCTCCTTGTCAACTTCAACTGGCTCATCAAGCCCGGCAGCTATTTCTACGTCCGGAGTTTCGACAATTTCTTCGTCGGCAGCCTCCTTCACGGTGCCGTCACATGTGCATTCGCTCATGTCTTCATATTTGTCAAAGGGTATATAAGTAGTGGAAACTTTCCGGAAACTATTTCTTGCCCTTCTTTCCGCCACCCATAATGCGTGCGATATTCCGCCTGTTGAGGGTCTTGGGATTATAGTTGGCTGAGAACATCGCCTGCCTGAACTTCCAGCCGCTTGGGTCCTTTACGTTGCCGGGTTCCTTCCCGCCTGCCCTTGGCCCATGCTTGGCTGGAGGATTCGGAGACCTGTCCGAACCCGATGGCTTGTGACCCCATCTCCCCATGTCCCACCACAATGAACCACACACCCTTTCAGGGTCTGCTGTAAAATCATTACCATAATAGGTCTTCAATCTTCTTGCATTCAACTTGCAGTTGTTCCATTCGGTCTTGGTCGGGGTCCTCATCCTTGGCTTCATTCCGGGTTTGGTCCTGCCTCTCCCGTACTGCTGGGGTTTCCTCTTGGGGGCCTTCGTTATCTCATCAAGGTCCTTCTTCACCTTCAGGTAACGGATTCGCTTCAATATCTTCTCAAGCTCCATCTTGGCCTTGCCAAACCTTCGGGCATTCATGGCCCTGTGCTGTCTCTCCGCACCCGCACGCGTAGCATGACAGGCTCCCTTGATGGGCTGTCCTATCTTGCCGGGAGTCCGGTGATGAAGGATACACCACTTGTTTCCCCGCTTTCCTATCTTCTTCTCTATCGCACTGTCCACTATCTTCTGTATATCATCCAGTGTGGTCTGTTTGGCGGTGGCTACGTTTGTCACCGTGGCCTCCGGGTTGGCGGGTTTGTTGCCAACCCAAGAGACCGACCAGAGGGATAGCGCGGAGATTTCGTTGTGACAGACCTCTCCTTCGCAAACCTTCTCTTGCTTCTCAGCTTCGCCCCGGATAGACGAGCCTCCTTTATCACCATAAATCTGCATCTCCTCCCATACACGGTTATGCATCGGGAGTCGGTTGTGTACCCCGACCCTCAGCTTTACTTTACCATCCTTAACCTTATACGCGAGCGGAAGACCAACAGGCATCTCCTCATGCTTGTATGAATATACGCCATACTTCATATAGAAATCCATCGCCTCCTTTATGGAATCCGTGGATACCTTGTCGTTCTGTTTATCAATAATAGGTGACGAAATATAGGTCTCCAAGATTCTGTCATTGTACCACTCAGGTCGATAGACCTTCCATTTGGAGTTACTTTCGTCTGCCACAGCCCATCATTAGATATATGTATATAAGTAAAAGATACTTTCCGGAATCACGGCTTGGCTGCCTTGAACTGGGCCACCACTTCCTTGTTCAACCTCTTTATCGCATTGTTCGCCGCAGGTCTCAAAAAAGGGTGAGGGTCACTGAACGGCTGGTTCTTATGTATCCCCTTCGCTACCGCACCGGGTTCCACCCCATATAGATTTGCATACTCTTGTATGCTTTCCTTGTACACGGGGGGCATCGGCGAATACCCACCGTATTCTATTATCTCAGCGGCATCGTGGTCCGAACTTAAATCATAGATGGCCGTGTCCTCTATGGCATACACATCTACCGTGATGCTCTTTCCCAAGTCTCCAGTGCGGCTCCCGAAATGGCTGTACACAATATTCTCCGCCTCATCCCTCGCTCCGGGTGCGACGGCCTCTGCCGCCCTCTCAAAGATATTCCTCCAGTTATTCCTCTTCTTATAGAAGTTCATTATAGGAACAAACCCCCTCTCGTTATACTCAGTGACCATTACTTGTATCCAAGCACCGTGTCAACGTCATCATCGCCGTATTTGTCTTTCCACTTCCGCTTGACGTATTCTTCTCCCTTCTCGTAATACTGCATTCGTGCTTTTCGCTCCATCTGCCCTTTATGAATACGGGGTGCGTTCTTCCACTCCAGTTCGCTTTGACACTCCTGACAGAATCCTGAACCAAGAATATGAACCCTCATCCCGCTCGCCATGCACTTCTTGCAATTCTTCATGGCTTTAACGCACCGACCTCTGGCTTTGCCTCCTCCGGCATAACCACCGTCGGCTCATCTGGAAGTACCAGATTCCCGTCCTTGTCCAGTGTGGCCTTGACCCCCACCTTATTCAATACTGTAATGATATTCGCCTTCTGTAACATGTTGGCCAACTGCTGCTGCTCGTTCTTCACGTTGATGTCCGCGAACTGCAACTTCCATGTCCTGATTCCCATCAACTTCAGCAAGGGCTTGATGAACCCCATCTCAATACACATCTGGGTTTCACGGATGGTCCTGTCAAACAGGCTTATCTGCTCACCTTCCGAGTTCAATCCACCGACCCCCGATATGTTGCCCGTCACTATCGGCATAACTCCATAAGATGCATTTATGTCATTGTTGATTCGTTCCATATATGGTAACGCCATCAACTCGTCCATGTTGGGCATCACAGGTACGAACTTGGCCTGACCTGCCGAGACACCCTCACCCCTGCTACTGATGATTGGTACAAAGTTCGGATTCCTTCTGGTCTCCTCCGCGATGTACTCTCCTAACCGATTGAGACTTTCCTCATCATGTCCGGGGATGTCCAGAAAACCCTTGGGTGGCCTTTCCAAACGATAAATCTTGTTTTGGAAATTTTCAATCGCGAGCGCGGTTTCGATTTTCTTGGAAAGACCTATAATTGGCGACTGCCCATATAGTCTGGCATTCGCACTGTATTTGTTGAAATGAATTATCTCATCCCTCGCAAACGGGATTTTATCCTTCTCCGTGCCTTGGTCATAGAAGTACGCTATCTTCTCCGCAGGGAATCCCCCCTCGGTCTTGGCCTTCTTCCCATCTACCAACTCACGCGTTACCGTGTCGAACCATTCATCATCCTTGAACCTACCATACTCGTCCACATGGAACCGCATATGTTTTGCGTCCTCTATCCATAACTGCTTTACTAACTTATCCTCGCTGCCCTCTATCCGGTCATAGACGATACTGACCCAGCAATCATCAAACACCTCAAGCTGGCGTATCATCGCCTTGAACAGTTCCATTCCAGAAATATCTGCATCCCCGTCCGTCGGGTCCTTCAATAAGCCCTCCATTATCTTTCTTTCTTCCTTGTCGCCCTTGTCGCCGACAGCGTGGTATTCCCACCCCTTAGCAACGGCTTGTGAAGCTATACGAGTGATTACGGTGCGCAGATGAGAATACCTGTCAGCCAACTGTTCCAGATAACTCTGGTCCACTGGAGGAAGTATCGAGTCCTTGAACGAACCCATACTGCCCATTGCAGAATAAACCGGAGTCCTTGCCTCCTTCAATATCTGGTTGCTGTCCCTTGATATTATCTCCTCCAGCGCAGATACCTTGCGGATTGGCTTGCGACGGAATCTATCGTACCATGCCATGTATTGCCTCCAGTGTCTTAATTATCTTATTAAGCCTTTCTCTTTTCTGAATCACGTCCAGACTCTTCTTCAATCTCCGGCTCCATCCCTGTCCGGGGTTGCCGCCCATCATCTTCCACATGATGAATCCTTTACTGGGTTGTTTGCGGTTATCAAAGTTTTCTCCCTTGGGGTCCACATCCTCATGCCTTCTGTAATAAGTGTCCACCTTCACCGCGGTCTGGTACCCTACATCCTTCTGCGTCCGTAACTTGTAATTTATGGCCTTGGTCACTTTCCCGCCACCATAACCATGTAACGTCCTCAAAGTCCTTCCCTGTCGGGCCTCCTCCTTGACACCACTGGGTATCTTGTAACGGTCCTTCTTATCGGCCATGATACTCCCTCACGTATCTCCTGAGTACAGGTTCTATCAGGATACCAGTCGGTACATTCTCGGCTTTAGCAATCTCCTTCAGACTTGTCTTGGTCTCCGTGCTGATTCCGTAAATCTCCAACCGTATTCGTTTCTTCATGGCTTGGTTGGACTGGATGTATATAGCAGATATATATAACTCTTTCTACATATAATCCCAGTTCGCGTAGGCCAGACCCTTCCGGTTCATTCCCTTGATTGCCAACTCGCACATCCACAACGCCATCACCGCATCTGGGGTGTGGCCCTCCAACCTTCCATTCTTTCCGTAAACCAGCCTCGCCAGTCCCTCCGTCAGCTTTCTCGGTCCCGGTCTGCTGGCCTCCCTGATTTCCTTCTTCCAAGGGATTGAATACCTCTCCTTTTCAAACTCCAAGGCCAAGCCCGGTATCCCAACGTCGTGACTATGCTTTTCTCGTCCCGTGTTATGCCCTTCGACAGGAAGCCCCGCCAAGTCGCCCGCACTGTGGACCACAAGCCTCTGATACCCATTCGATTCTATCATTATCGTATCTGGATTAAACCTTTTCGCCAATTCTCTTATCTTCAACACCTGAGTCTCTAACCAACCACTCCCCTGTGCCATTACCTTGCCTGTCCAACTGTACAAGAGCCTACGATGCTCGTTCTTCTTATTATGAGCCACAATGCAGTAGCTTGTCTCATCATTCTGAGTGTTCATCCCCACCGCGAGGTCTACGCCCATTATGACGCTTATATCGTCATCGTATTCTGGCAACCCCATATCCAGATTAATGTCCAGACATCTCTGCAATACCTCATACGGAATAACCGCACTTTCAGGGTCCAAGGGATTCAGCATATACTCACTCTCGAATGCTCTACTTCCCATCGTCTCCCTCTCCTTCTCCAGCCGGTCCTTATCCCAATACTCCGGCCACCTTGGGGTTCCATCCTCCAATAAAGCAGGATGTCGAATCACATTCCACTCGCCACTCTCACTCACCCAATCTGTTATGTCACCGACTCTCTTCTGGGTCCCTACCAGAATCATCTGCGACTTGGGAAGACGCATCGGAAGGACAACCCTCTGAACGTAATGAATTACCTTATCATCCGTCAGATTTGGAAACTCCTGCAAAACATCATCCAAAATTATCATGTGTACGTGCGGACCTTCAAGGGCTTTCCCAATACTGGCGGCGTGGACTCTACTTCCGTTGTTGAAATATTTTGCTCCCTTGCGTATTGTCACCCGTTTGTCTTCCACCTTCTGAAGATAGTTGCTCAGACGCCAACTTCGCTTACAAAGCTCCTCAAATTGCTCCAGTTTGTCCCAAGCCTGCTCCAACGTCGCCGAAATATACAACGCACGGAAATTCCGCTGCCTGTGCATGTGGTAGGCCAGCACACATAGCCCCCATGTCGTCTTCAGGTGGCCCCTTGCGCAGATTATGGCCGTGTAATCACCCTTCTTGAAGTTTTCTTCCCATTCCGCGTGCATCTGGCCTAACTTGACGTAATCCCCCGGCTCCAGCACCATGTAGTCCTGCATCACCTCATCCACGAACTCGCCCAATGTCAAGGGCTGCTCGTTCATTATCTCCAAGGCCCCCGCTATCGCCTTCGTGATGTACTTACTGTCATTCATACTTATGCTTCGCTACACGGACCAACACTTCTTTAATGTATTTGTCATACAAATGCAACTTCTCGTGAATCTCTTGCAGGTCCTCCGTCTCGTCAAGCACCTCGCCGTCCTTTATGATTCTAATGATGTCAACCACCCCCTTCCATCGTAAGTAAATCTCATAAAATGCTGCTTGTATTCAAATCTGGGTATCAAATAACACCGCGTTACCTTATCCTCGCTATCGTAATACCTCTCACCACCATCCACCGCCTTGAAATTGCGCTCATTCAGCAACTCCTTTAGCTTATCGACCCTGATTATCCATAACTGCTCGTCACTTATGTTGGGAAAGTAATACGCAAAGAACTTGGCCTTGGTTTTTCGGATTCCGCTCTTCTTGCCCCTGCACTTGTACTCGATTGCCATGTTACCTGAGCCTCCTTGGTGCATCTCCTGCTCCCAGTAATCGGTCTTGACCTCGAAGGTCATCGGCTCCTCGTTGTTGTTCTGGAACAATATATCGTAGGCACTGTCATCATTGTACTTGATGAACTGCTTGTACCAGTTCCGCTCCACGAAATGACGAACTACCTGCTCTCCTTTATGCCCATCCTCCAAATCCAAGTCAAAATCGTCGTTCATTGCATCTCCTTGGCGTCAAACTCCTTGTTGGCATCAATAAAGCGTACCTCAAGCGGATAATTCCTCGATTTCTCTACCAGACTGGCCGCAGGCTCCGTATTATGGACCTCGTACACAATCCCTGTGTCCGCATCTATGATGTCGGCCCTCAAACCGCTCGAATCGAATATAGCCTCCGTATAGAACTCATGTCCCCATTTTTTCAACTGTTTACAAATCTGAAACTTCATATCTATGTGCGCGTCTGTCTCACCAGCACCCCAACGGAATGCGTTACGGTTGCGATTGGAAATCCTAAGTAACCTACTTACCTTGTTCCTCTGCTCCTGCTTCCTCATACATCCTCCTCATTCTACTGCTACAAGCCAAACATGTAACCTCAACATCTACATCCGATGCCCTAATATCCATACTCCCTTCCGTGTTCGATACATAAAGACCACACGATGTCCAATTATCGTGCTTCCAATGAAACTTGTGCATCTTCTTACCCACGATTACCTACCATGTCGCCCAACAACGGCGTGTGAATGTCATCCTTGTAACAAGCTGGACAGTCTACCATCGGCCTGCCCTCCTTCTTGTCGCTGAATATGAACTCCGACTCACCTATATCCTTGTGTTCCTCCTCCCAACGCAACCCACACACGAAACAATCAAACCTCCACTTCATTTAGCACACCACATACAGAATCCAACCGTCTTACAATAGTGGTATCCCTGCTGACCATGAAGTACCTCTCGGTCACAACGAATACAAACCACCAGACCATGTTCACCCATTCTTCCCCCGCAAACTCATCCATGCTACAACCCCCAACGCAATTATAATGATTCCTATCGCGATAAGAACAGAGTAAACAAAATCAGTCACTGTCAATCCTACCTTCCATCCAACCCAATACATCCGAACAGGCATCGAAAATCCCCTGCATATACACCCGGAAGTTCTCCTCATCACACCTTCCACACTGGTTGAACATCCAATGCTCCTTGCGAAACTCCTTGGTGTTCTTCATCTTCTGCAAACAATAAGCCCGTATATCCATATACTTCACTACTCGCTTTATGTCATCATCCGTAAATTCGTGGTTCCGCTTTCCCGGTATGAAATCATCACTCAACCCATTACGCTTCTTCACTTTCGTCACCTTCCTCCTTCCCCTTTACCTCAGTTATGCCTTCCTCGTCAAACAACAATACCTTCACCTTCTTCTTCCCCTTGCCCTTCGCAAAGAAATCCACCATATCATTCAAATCAAAATCACTCATCCAAGTCACCCCGCAACAAGGCCACATACTTGCGCAAAAAATGCTGCTTCTTGGCCCGCGTTATGTCGGTCTCCTCCAACGCCTTCTGAATACTACGATTAATATGATTCACCAACTCGTCCTTCTCTCCCTGCAAATCACTCATGCTGTTCAACATGTCCGTCAACTTCGCAAACTCGTGGCCCCTTATTTCGGCACCACCCTTTCGTAACCTACCCAGAAACTCCTGCCTTACTTCCTCAACCTCTGCCATACGTGCGCCCATATCCCTAACCACTGTCTTCTTGACCTCCTCTGCCAAGTCCAACTCCACCTGCTTTAACTGCTCAGGCCAACCCATCTTCTCACTCCACTTCTGAATAGTACGCATACTAATCCCCCAATCATAACGCTCATTCAATTTTTCACTTATCTCACGATGACTCATTCCATTAATATACAACCCAAATGCCTCCTGCTTGTCACTAATACTGTATTTCGCTGGTCGCCCTACGCTCATGCCCTCTCCTTACGTCCATACATATTGCGGCTATCCACAATTCGTGACTCTGTACGCTCCTCATCAAGCACCTCCTCTACCTCAATAGCTGCTGCCTCCATGGCCTCGTCCTTCACTACATCATCAAATACATTCTTGTAAACCTTCTCCTCTGGCTCCTTAGCCTCCTCAACCATCTCGTCTATCTGCTTCTCAAAATGCTCGTTCTCTTCAGGCAGGCTAAAGTCAGGTTGGGGTTCCCTGTCCATCAAACCACTCCCGTTGCCCTTATCAAGTAAATCACGGTGCCTCTCCACATGCATATACAATGCATCCCATATCTCATCTGCCATGCTACTCTCCTCTATCTCACATATCTGCCACATCTCAGACAGTATCTTACCTCGCAATCGGTCACGACCTACACTCAACAAATATCTCTTAGGTCGCTCCATACTATTTCTCCAAACCATATATACGCAATACGGTGGGGTATATATACTTATGGTGCCAATTTATAAAAAATTTGTAGACAAGTAACCTCCATAAAAAAACCCATACCCCCTTTACGTCTTATAGGGGGTGTAACCTTTTAGGGGGAAAACCCAATAGGGTTTTAGGGGGAACTTTTCTATATTTTTGCGTCCTCTGGGGCGGAGGGGTGCCCATCGCACAATTTACGACCCGAATATAAGTTAACCGATAGCCCACATTTACAACACTGACAGTCACACTCGAATTTATAGTTCATGCACTTCATGCACCTGTCATAAGAAGACTTAGGATTCCCGGCCCCCAGAGGACCACAGGTGCAGGCTTCATCCCAGAACTCGCCGCACCAGCTACAAGCCATTATTTCACCTCTGGGTATGGGATAGTATAATCTATGTCTGGCTTTAGCTCGAATGCTGTTTGTTTGGTCGCTAAGCCTGTTTTAAGGTCTACAACTTCAAACACTGGGTCAACATCATAGTTGTACTTAATCAGGGCATACTTTAGCCCTGTGACTTTACCCCAATGGCGACGGCTTTCAAAATCCATTTGATGGGGTATTAGGCTGGCGCAGTCCAAGCCTGCAAACCTGCTTACCCACTCATTGAAGTATTGGGGGTCCGTGTCCGGGTTACCGAATCTGCTAACAAAAAACGCCCTTACCAAATGAATGATAAGGTGCCTTTGGGCCGTGTCTCTCTCGCTCATGGATTAAGACAATAGCGAGGGGTGTATAATGGCGACCCATGGCAAAAAACAGGCCAACCTCCAGACCCCCATAGAGGGGTGTATATAAGGGTTGCGTTCCAATCATACCCCTAAAAGGGTTTTAGGGTTTTAGGCTAAATGGGTATTTGCCTAATTAGGATATTAGGTTATTTAACCCTTGCATAAATCTGGTTTTCAAGGGGGTATATATAGTTAACGTAGTCTTTATATAGACCTACTGGCTGGCTACCTATGGTTAAATACACGGGAGTTGATGGTAAGAAGTATTGTGGTTGTTATATCTATAGGATACCAACCAATCATGCACACGCAAAGCGAAGCTACAAGCAGATGAACACATGTATAATCTGTAAGGGAAAATATTAATATGGGTTTTGATATAGACGAAGTAATAGAGATGATGCAATCCGGGGACACTATAGGAGAATGTAATAACCCTGATTGTAGGGCTGAACAGCTAATAGAACCCGATGGTGGTGGCCACACGTGCCATGAGTGCGATAAGGGTAAAGTGATAAACCCACTAATAGCTATGGGTTTTATATGAGTAGGTCAATGTTTTCACATTGGCGATATTGTCCTTATTGTGCCAATAAAATAGACCATGATAGGATTATCCCTATAAATGGATGCGCAAAACAATGTCGTGAAAAGAGAGAAAAAGAGATAGTTTAACCCGTGCGTATTTTGATTCACCGATAGCTTTATATAGACCTACGAACTGGGTACCTATGGAAAACACAATAGGTGATTGGTTAGTACAGTTGGCTAACAGTACTGAAAGCACAGAGGATGATTCTGTACGCATGCAGAATCTACTTCATAGGATAGACTTTCCTAAAGCAGTCGTGGTCTGCGGAATAGTCTATACGGATGGTCATGGGACCATTGAATCACCCCCGACAAGCATTCATAGTATGGCTAAAATGATTGTTAAGGTATGGGAGACGGGGGGTGACTAAATAGGTATATGGGCGAAAGCCCTATATCAAAAGGAGGGTTTAACCCTTGCATGTTGGGG
>Ga0209128_1002468_pt1 | contig 11964 bp, 13 predicted proteins | sample ETNvirnome_6_100_FD_184072 | JGI IMG/M metagenome (GOLD analysis project Ga0209128, IMG submission 184072) | Marine viral communities from the Pacific Ocean - ETNP_6_100 (SPAdes) (version 2) | ecosystem: Environmental > Aquatic > Marine > Oceanic | place: Pacific Ocean | collected 2013-06-19 | reverse complement strand
TGTAAGGTATATCAAAAAACTCTGAATTCCAACCACTTAAAATGTCAGGATAATCGTTTTCAAGATATTCAATAAATTTAATAAACATCTCTCGCTCATCTTTACAGTAAACATAATTCAGGTCTGATCTACCTTTACCGTTATAGGGCTTAATACCGAAGGTGTGAAACTGTTCTGTAAAGTTATCATAGCATGTTATGACGTTTACAACATGTGTAGGGTCTTCTGTATCCGGAAAGGAGTCCGGAGAGTATGTCTCAATATCTAACAAACATGTCTTTAATGGGTGCGTGCTAAATTCAGGAGTCTCATTTTCCTGCCAATACATATCGAGTAAAAATTGTTGCGCTGGAGGCATATTTTCAAACACTCGCTTTATGTTTGAGTCGCGAACAAATCTAGATCGATCAAAGCTTGTATTAAATTTACGCTTCTTAACTTTTGTACCGTAAATAGATGTCTTATCACCTACAGCACTTTCAATATAGAGATAAGGTTCGAACGAGCACTCATTCATTACACGCTTACCATCTTTATCCCAGGTAAATAAATTAACACAACGGTTTCTACCGTTGTAAACAACATTACGATATGACATCTACTACTATTATAGTAGTATAGTTCCTAATTCCACTCTCTAAGGAACCGTCTTTCAGAACTACCGTACGGTGTATTTAGCGCTTCAAGATGCGCGCCAATATTTTCATCTAGTTCAAGAATTCGCTGTTCACCTATTCTTCTAAGCTTATGAACATTTTGAAAATATTTGTTCTTCTTTTTCGGGTTTAGGATGCGATTAATTTTATCTTCAAACTCTTCTACAGAACTAAATTTGAGGTTATCAGGCGCTGCAGCATACGTATCCATATCCTGACACAGGCATGGTATACCGAGTATACATCCTTCAATATATTTGATATCAGATTTAGCTCTATTAAAATCGTTAACTTGAAGTGGCGCAACCATTAATTGAGCTCTTAAGCTGCTAACAAAGTATGGATATTTTAATAATGTTTGCCACTGGTAAAATTCAATCTTTTGTTGCTCAACTAAATCAGCAAGTTGTGGAGGAAAGGCCCCAACAAAAATCCACTGATATTTATCGACAGTCTTTCTTATAAAATCGCGCACTTCATACATATCGTCCTTACCGCCTGTTTTATTTTCTACATCGTAGTGTGCTCCGGAGCCTGTATATAGAATACGTGGCTTTCTTTTATTTGCCTCGTAATTTCTTTCTATATCTCTAGGATTGAAAAGTTGACCCATCCAACCATTTGGAATAAAGTTTGGAATAACTGTAATATTTTTCTGATCGGTTTTTTCTTGATAAAGCCTTCTCATAAAGTCACATGTGACTGTTACTTCATCAACTAAGTTAATAATTTCGATACAATTTTCTCGAATTTCTTCCGTATCAAATGCAAATTTAAACTTATTATAATCTGGAATTACTTCCTTAAACACAACATCATCAACTTCATACATTAGTTTAAATCCATGTTCCTGTTGAATTTGTTTTAAGTACTTAACGAATTCTACTTGTGCTGAAGACGCTTGTCGCTGTAACTTTACAGCCGTTACATTTTGATACCATCTTGGATCAGCAACCATAGCAGTTGTTGATTGTGACATGCCGTCACCTCTAGCGTTAATAGTTGCCTCCGGCCAAAGAATTCTCCAATGACCACAACCTGAGTAATCTGCTAGGTAATTTACATACCGTGGAAGGTTTGCTTCATGAGGCGTCTCCTCTTGTTTGTTTAAAGGAACGCCTGGCATTTGACCAGGTATAGAACTAGAGCTACCACCGGGTGGAGTTAATGGAGCGACATGTGGCTGTGGGTACGGTGACGGTGATATCATGCTATTTATATAGTTTAAAGTTCCTTATAATCTACCCGGTGTGTTATACCATTTTCTTTTTCTAGGTAAATGACATCTCCTGTGACGGCTTTAACGGATTCTTTTCTATGAGATATCACAATTGAACACTCATCTAGCTCTTCAACCCTGTCTTGTAAAATTCGCGTAATAAGCTCAATTCCCTTTTCATCAAAAGATGAATCAAACAGCTCATCATAAATTGCGATATTATATTGTACCCCGCCTTGTAGTCTTCTTATGTCAGAAAACGTAAACAGGCATGCTAAATCGATCGATTTACGCTCTGCTCCAGAAAAGTTAAAATAGGAACAAACTTTATTTTTTTCGTTTAAAATTTCTTCTTCAAAATATTCATTAAAGATACAAATTGAGTTAGAGTCTAAGCGTTTAAGATAATGTAGCAATTTACTATTTAAAAGGTCCAATAACTTGTTTACAATATAAGACTTTACACCTTCTTCTGAAACAACATACTTTACAATATCTAACCTAGCTAATTCATCTCTAAACTTCTTTACTTTCTTTTCTAGGCTATCAACGCGTTGTTTTGTCTCAACTATTAACGAATCAAAATCAGTTTCAGTAGATTCAATAACCTCTAAATCGTCTTTAAGTTCCTTTTGCCACTCATCTAGTTGAGCTATACGTCGTGTAATATTCTTTTTATTTTGCTCTTGTAGTCTAGCTTCAGATAATTTATTTTGACATTCATTTATTGCTTTTAAAAATCTTTCCTTTCTTATTTTTAATTCCTTTAGACCATCAGAATAATTCTTAATATCTTCTATTGCTTCATGAATACTTTCTTTAAGCTTTTCTTTTTCTTTAGCTATATGATCAGCGTCATGCTCTTCCACACTACGAAGACATACCGGGCATTTCTCTTCATCCGTACCCATTTTCTTATAATTTTCTTTTCTTGTAGATGCTAATGCTTTATTACGAGCCACTGCCTCTAAATTTGTTTCAATCCTTACATCTTGATCTTGAGCAGCCTCTTCTAAAGCAACTATCTGCGTTTGAACCTTATTGATATTTACTTCTTGTATGCATGTAAGTTCCTTTTTAAGATCTTCTTTTTCTTTGGTATTATTTTCTTGACGCGTGAGATATTTTTCTTTCTTTTCTTTTCTTGTTTGGAGGATCCTTTGTTTTTGGTCTTCATAGTTCTTATAGGCCTTTTCTATTTCTTCCAATTTAGTTAACTGCGTGTCATGATCGCGTGATATCTCATTATATTCATTACGTAAAGATGTAAGCATTATACTGAAGATTTCCATACCAAAAATATCTTCAATAAACTTTCGTTTTTCGATTTTATTTTTAGCCATAAAAGGAACAGCATTGTTAACTGTCATAATAACACAGTTTTGAAAAATTGATGGTGAGGCACTTAATACACGATTAATATACGCGGTGGTATTCTTAATACTATCTCTTGTTCTATCAACACCATCCTTAAAAATAAGAACCTTTGACGGTGACAGTGTGCGAATTATTTTATAGTTGTTCTTACCTTTGGAGGAATCGAGCTCAAAATCTAACTCAATATGTGTTTTACCGTTTGTAAGATTATTAGGTATAAGATCTTTTTTGAGCTCACGTAATGTCTCACCAAATATAGCAAAATACAAAGCATCAGCTATGGTACTTTTACCAATAGCGTTTCTACGGTCAGGTTTATCTTTATTTTTACCCGTAATAACATGAAGACCCTTACTGAACTCTATTGTAACAGGATCTTCACCTACAGATAAAAAATTTATTATGCTGAGTTTCTTAAAGTTTACTTTTTTCATATAAACCAAGAGTGTATTTTATTATCTCTTTTTTATTCTTAATTTCAAGAAGATTTACAAATTCTTCTATCGCTTGAGGTATATCTATACCTGATAAGTCTTCTTTATTTTCTGTATCATCAAGTAATCGATTAAAATTTATGTCGTAATCAATGGTTAGGGCTTCAGGCTTAAGTAAGGTTAATTTTTTAAGTAGTAGGTCCATATCTACTTGTGAAATATTCATATCAACCTTTAAGCGTGTAATATTACCAGCGAAACTATCTATAATATTTTTAGTAATAGAGCCTTCCCTTACTAACTCACCAAGCGAGATCTTTTTATATGAAGGTGAGATGTTGTTGGGTGTAAAGTTATACTCTAGAGTATCAAAATCTAAGATGTAATACCCTTTTTGATTGTCTGTATCACCAAAATCCATCTGAAACGGGTTACCTACATACAGTATTGTACCTCTCCCAAACTTTTTTTCGTGTCTTGTATGAAAGTGACCAGATATTATTAGTGGGCTCTTTTTAAGTAGGTCCTTAACCTTAAACCCCTCCTCACAAACCCTATAAGAGTTCATTTTGAAAGTTTCTATCTCAAAATGGCCAAAGATAACATCGCTTTCAGGTACTTCTTTTATGTTTGTGTTCCAGGGGCAGAAGGTAATAGTACGATCAAAGGCTTCGATCGTGTCAAAAGTGTCTAATATAGTGACATTTTTGCGTTTCTTAAATATTGATAATGAATTAACATCAGTTCTATGTTTATAGTAAATATCATGATTACCAGTAATAGCAATAATATTAAAATCACACAAAATATCTAATATATCTGCAGATATTTGTAGTGTGTTAACTGATATCTCACTTCTGTTATGATGCCAATCACCACAAAAGATAAGATCTTTGATATTTTTCCGTTTACACTCTTCTTTAAACCAGTGAGCCCACTCTACAGCATAATTATGCCAATTAGAACTGTTTGTATGGACTCCTAGGTGAAGATCTGAAAAAATAGCAACTCTGGGTTTACTAATCTTCAAAAGAATTTTCTTCGTCTGCTGGTTTTACGTAAACATGTCCATGTGTATTATCCGGGTTGGACATATAATCTTCATATACACGCTCTCTATACTTTGTAACGGCTTCATGATGCTTTTTCTCTTTCTTAATTCTGTTAATAAACGCATGATATGCAATAGTTGTAAAGTAGGAAAAGGGATTTGTAGCTTTTGAAAAGTCAAATTTTTTATATTTTAGTGCAGAATACATTTTAATAAGAGCATCACCAATCATATCGTCTTTATAGGTATAGTTGATAAATGATGCGTTGTAACTTAGACCATAAGCAATTTTTTTAATGTTTTCTGCTAAGTCGTCAGTAAGAATATCAGTGTCATAGTACTTTTGTAACGATGCTTTAAAGACTTTAGGTTCAATATAATATGGTTTTTTCTCTTTTTTCTCTTTTGCGGCCATTTGTTTTATTATAATATAATATTGCTATTTTTCAACAATATTAGTTTCACTATACTTTATCTTCTCAATATCATAAATTTCTTTACGCTTTTCGCAGTGTCTTATACCGTATCTCAATCTATCACAAATATCAAATATAATTAGCTTTGACTTTAGGCTATGTTTTCGTAACCCTCTCCCAATCGACTGTACGGTCCGTACAAAAGACTTGCCTCCGGATGCCAAAATAATGTTATGCAGGTTTTTAATGTTAATTCCGGTCGAAAAAATTGAGCTCATAGCAACACATATTACATTTGTGTTGTTTTCCATTATTTTCTTAATTTCATCACGTTCTTCAACATCTACCTCACCTCTAATAAAGTAAATGCGCTTATCGGGTATAGTACAGAGGTAATCTGTTAAGTAATGGCCATGTTTAAGGTGATTTACTAATATAAGTGTATTATTTTCGAGCTTTTCACATAATTTAGTAATAAGGTCACTTCTAAAGTGGTTTTCATATATAAAATCTAACTCTTCCCTATAGGCGTTATCGGAAAGGTATCTCGGAGGTGTATTATACTCTAAGTTTAGTATCTTTACGTTAACATTTGCGAGATAATCCTCCAATCTTAACTCATAACTCGTTTTTTCATATATAACTGGTCCTAATTTACCTATAATCGACCATTTATCTAAATTATTTTCCGGTAATGTACCAGTAAACCCATATTTGTTAGGTGTTCTTATCCTAGATACTATTTTGCTAATCTTATTTGATGCTTTTATCTTATGACACTCATCAACAATAAGTAGATCAATATGTTTTAACCAATCATTCTGCTCAAACCGGCTCTGAACAATGCCAATATTACAAATAATAACATTAGCAGTAAGGTCAGGTTTAGTTTTACCTGTCCATTTAGTTATTTTAAAGGTTGTACCGCAATTTAAGAACTCGTCGTATGTTTGTGTCACTAGGCCTAAGTCAGGTACAAGCACAATACACTTAAATGTGTCTTTATCTTTACTACTTCTAAAGTAGTTTTCAACTAAGGCGGCCGTTGCAAAGGTTTTACCTGCTCCTGTACCTAAGACACATGTACCTCTACCAAGCTTAAGTGCTTTTTTAACAACATCCTCTTGATACTCTCTTAAATCAAACGCAAAATCCTTATAAAGATCTATATCTCTACCGACTTTTAATACTTTTTGTAATTTATCGGTTATTGTTGTTTCTTCTTTACCTAAAAACTTCTTAATCTCCCAATACAAACCTATTTCACACGCGCCTGCTGTAGTAATAGCGTATTTTCTTTGAGGTATGTAACGACCATACCGTCTACCGAATCGAGCTGCATCATTAATAATGCTAAAATGTTTTCTTATACGATTAAACAGATCTAGATCTTCTGTTTTTAGTAAAAGCTTGCGCGTCCCCGGGTTATAGTCAAAAGTTAGCATTAATACTGCTCCATTTTATTCATATCGATAACATTTTTAATTTCCCAATGCATGTTACCAAGAATCTTTTCCACCTTTTCGAGATATTCTATAATAGTATCTTGTTCTTTTATGCTATTATTAAGCTTAACCACAGATTCATACTTTTCAGCAGCGGATTCCGCGGAAGCTTGATTGATGCGTACAGGCGAATCGGTAATTACCTTTTTAACTAGGTCTTTTTTAAGCTTACTCTTTTGCGCAAAAAACTTATTGCGTTTAATCTTAGCTTCTATTAGTCTTCCTACCCAAAAATGCTTACGAGCAGGTAGTCTTTGCTGTTGTTCTTTAAGGTTGAGATCATTTAGTACAAGATCTTGCCCAATGTCTTCCATATACTTCTTTAGCAATTCCACAATACTATTATAAATATAGTTACAATGGAATCAAGTGGTAGATTTGAACAGTTATTTTTTAAGATGTTAAAAGAGTCGATGACAGCTGGTGCTGGTGGTGTATTTGGTGACGGCCCATCTGGACATGCAGTCTATAGTCCACCTGATACTATTGACTCCGGCGATACATACGCACCAGGTGATGCAAGAGTGCCTAAAGTGTTGGGTAAGGGTAAGGTTCAAACACGTAAAGGTTCTACTGGTAAGAAAAAGAAGAAAAAGAAAGAAACTGATGGTATAGATGGGGTGTTTTTAACTGGCGAAGAGGGAGAAGAGGATACTCACCCGGGGTACGAAGATACCACATGGTCTGATGGTAAGCTTACCATCACGATGCAGGATGTAGAGAGTAAGCTAGCGGAATTAGAATCGCCTGTTATCTCTATCCCAGTAGAGGGTGTCGCTCATTTAGACATACATACACGACACAAGCCTAATAAGACTCCGGAGCAAGTAAAGTCTACATATGATAGGGCTATGAAAGCTGATTTGAAGTATCCTATTATTATTACAAAGAATAGTGGTAAATATGATATGATATTAGATGGTAATCATAGATTACATAAAGCTGTTGAACTAGGAGACGATAATATACAGGCTAAGGTATTAGATTTATCAAAAGTACCGGATGAGTGGTTAAGCGTATTTGGATAGAGTGAGTGATTTAGGACATTGGGAGGGGATCCTCGAGGAAGGGACGGACTTACCTTACGGTTTCATTTATAAGATAACAAATCTTACTAATGATAAGAAGTATATTGGTAAAAAGCAGTGTAAGTGTATTAGAAAGCGACCGCCTTTAAAGGGAAAGAAGAATAAACGACGGTATGAAGTCGAAACTGACTGGAAGGGGTACACTTCTTCGTCAAATCAGCTTAATGAGCATATAAGTGTACTCGGTAAAGGTAATTTTAAGTTCGAAATCCTTAGATGGTGTGATTCTAAGTGGGAGTTGAGTTATTACGAAGCTAGATTACAATTTAAAGAAGAAGTATTGTTAAGAGATGACTACTATAATGGAATCATCAACCTTAGAATCGGTAAACGACGAAAGTAGCCATCTCTATGTGCCGAAGATTCATAAGACTATAATGAATCTTAATTATTTCTTAACTAAATCCTTTAATGAGTATAATTATCACCTCGTTGAAAACGATTTAAGGTTAAATCGACATGATAAAAACAAGCTTGGTATTCATTTTATACTAAAACAGATAATACATGCTGTTAAAATAGATAAAGAGCATAAAAAGCTGTTTTATTACAAGGTGGATAAAAAAGTCATTGAACATCAGCTTGTAAGGCGTATTTTTAACACGCTGCCGAGTATAATTAAGTATGATGAGGTAGGATTTAGGGAATTTATTGAAGGACAGGACTATGAAGTATGGAAAAGCCCTACTGAGGCTCAATTGTCTTTTAGAAACTTTCGGAACTTTCTTAAAAGATATGATCTAAAGCACTTAGAGAAAGAGTTTCTTGCTAATGTGAATATAAAACTCTCACTACTTCCATAAATATATACATGAATAAGTTTCTTAAACTGTTAGAAGAGAATCGACCAGGTGAGGACAAATACACTGTAGAGTTAAAAGATGTTAATGGTGAGTTGATCGATTCTTTTGCACTGTTTGGAGTGGGTAGTCCATTTGAGATTTTTGATAGCTTTAAGGAGGAGCATGCTCCATCCATTCCTGTGGAAGATCAAGAAATTCAAACCGGGCCTGAGAAATATGATGTTGATAGAGAGGTTAACAGATTAGCAAATCAAGGTGGTATGTTTTCCGGTGCTAGAGGCGCTAAAAAAGCTGTAAAGGAAAGACAGAGAGTAGCAAAAGACGCTGTATCAGTTTTTCAAAAGAAGACAGAAGAGTTAAAACAAGCAATAAGAGATAAAGCCACAGAACCCACAGAACAATAATTATGAAAACATTAAAACTATTTGAACAATATAAAGAGCTTTATTCTGAGCAGGATGAAGTAGAGGAGGTTGACGTTAACGTCGATGTCGAAGCGGATGCTACTGATGTTGCAGATATTCCCCCAGCGCCAACAGGCATTTCTCCAGAAGGTGAAATATATGTTGCTGAGCTGTTGACTAATGCCTTTATATATGCACCTAATATGCAAGATATAAACATTGCTGCACAGGTCAACAAAGAGTTTGGGAGGACACAGCCTAGAAAGGTTATTGAAACAATAGAAAGGTTAGTTGAATTCTCTGACGAGACTGTTGAACAAGAACTTGAAACTGTAGACGCACACTAATCATGCAATGGTCACTAGAAGACGTTTATAAAAAGCGGGTACGTGGTAATATTCCACCGCGTAAGCATCTAGATGTGCTGGGCGAAGATGACCAGCAGCAATTGTTTAGACAACTCACCGGCGGTAAACGTAAAGGTGAAGAAGTTACGGTAACACAGCAAGATCAAGACTCGGGTAAATACGACGTCGAAGTTGGGGCCAGGTTAACGTTAGATAAACAAGACATAGAGAGTTTTAATCTTTTATCTGATGCAGATAAACAGAAGATTAAAAAAATGTTAGATAGTAAGAATTTTGCCGGGTTGGCGAAGAGTGCCTTACACGGTGATAGTGAGAAATATAAGGACCAGGCATACAATATATTACTAAAGAGTGGTGAGCTTACCGGTGATCAATTAGAAAGCATTTTAAGAGACATACAGACCGGTAAAGCTGTAGATGTTAAAAAATTAATAACACCTGGTAATTATAAAATACGCGATATATTTACTTCAGATGAATCACTAGTTGCTTTTAATCTATTACGCAACGTTGGTTCAGGTGATCTGCAGAAAGGTCCCGGTGAGGTCGCGTTGGGCTTAATGTCCCCGGAGATTAATCTCTCCACAAAGGGGGATATTGATATTAATGGTGAGTTGTATGAGTTAAAGTTAAATGGAGGGCGCATAAGCGATAAGGCAGGCCCAGATCCTAAGAAAATGAAGGATTTAATTGAGTCATATATAGGTCCCTTTGATTTAGGTCAGCAAGTGTTAAATATAGAAAACTTTATTAAGCTGTTAAACGAAAAAGCTAAAACAACACCTGATATTAATTTTAAGGAATTAGCTTATAAAGTGTTTTCAGCTATTTTAGATGAATCGCATGCAGGTTCAATAGCGAGTTTATTTGAAACTACACCACTTAATTTCGATAAGATTAATAAAGAGGTGATTAAGCAAAGTTTTGATTGGTATAAGAATACTAAAAGAGGTACAACGGGGGAGTGGGATAAATTAATAGGTATTAACACGTCAACTGCAGTGCCCGGGGTAGCGGTAGTATCAACGGGGGAGGACTTTGTAAATGTCCCTCAGAAAAAACTTAATATTAATATTATTAGATCTGGTTCCGGTACTAGAGAAAATTATATTGACTTTTACCCCAAAATCGGATGATGAAGAACTTTAAACTATATTTCGAACATTACTTAGAGTTAATCGAGGAAGCTAAGGCGAATACACACCTTACACACTTAGAAGAACTGATTCTTACAAGAGGTAAGGGCGGTTACGACCAGGCTAGAGGCTTTTTAACTAATTTACTTGGTCATTTACAAGGAAAGAGCAAGAGAAAGATCGGTACTACAGTAAAGTGGGATGGAGCCCCTGCTATCTTTGCTGGGAAGCACCCTGATACCGGTAAATTCTTTGTTGGTACTAAGGCTGTCTTTAATAAAGAGCCTAAAATTAACTATAATGACCAAGATGTTGAAGTTAATCACGGGCATGCCCCTGGTTTAGCGGATAAACTTAAGAAGGCTTTAAAATATCTACCTAAGTTAGGTATTAAGAACATAATGCAGGGTGATTTTATGTTTGATTCTTCATCGGTTAAGAAAGAGAACATAGATGGTGTAGTTCATTACACATTTCAACCTAATACGATCAAATATGCAGTAGAGGCTAATTCAGATCTAGGTAAAAAGATAGCTAACTCCGTGTTTGGTATCATATTCCATACAGAATATAACGATTTAGACAGCCCGGCGGCGTTTGGTGCTAAAGTTAACCGGTTGAAGCAGGTTCCAGGTGTTTGGTTTGATGATGCCTACTTTAAAGACGATACAGGCGTTGTAAATTTAACAAAAGATGAAGTAAAGCAGGTTAGAGACTTAATAAAAACCGCTGATTCAATCAAAATAGATTACAAGGACTTACCTTCTGATCTTCTCAACCCTTATATTAATACGGAGATTCGAGAAGGTAAGTTCTTAAATGATCCAGAAGAGTCTTATAGAAACTTTATTGAATGGTATACTACTAGAATTAATAAAGAGGTTGATAAGAGAAAATCTAAGCGTGGAAAGCAAAGATTAGAAGAAACTCTTAAGCAAAAAACAGCTCAGTTCCAAGCTCAAAAGGATGACATAGTTAATCTGTTTAAGGTTAGTAGTTTATTATCACAGGCTAAGCAAATCTTTATTAACAAGTACAATAATGCTGTTTATAACACTAAACACTTTATCGACGAGGGTGAAGGTAAGTTGAGAGTTACTTCTCCAGAGGGATATGTAGCGGTTGATAGAGATGGTAATGCTGTTAAGCTTGTTAACAGATTAGATTTTAGTTCAGCTAACTTTCAAAAAGATAAACCCGGGTCATGAGGACATTTATAGAATATTTTGAAGATATGGAGACAAGAGTTGAGCGAATCGCTCTGCTTCCCGGTGGATTTAAACCGCCTACAAAGGGTCACTTTAATGCTTTAAGGTATTTGCTTGATGATGCTGATAGAGGTGTCGTATTTATTGGTGGTAAGGAGCGTGAAGGTATTACACCTGAGCAGTCTGAACAAATATGGAAGATATACTCAAGATATTTTGATAAGAATGTAGAGGTTGTGTATGTACCTAACCCTGTAAAGGCTGTTTACGACTTCGCTGATGCAAATTTAGATAAAACA
>Ga0209128_1002455_pt1 | contig 11999 bp, 3 predicted proteins | sample ETNvirnome_6_100_FD_184072 | JGI IMG/M metagenome (GOLD analysis project Ga0209128, IMG submission 184072) | Marine viral communities from the Pacific Ocean - ETNP_6_100 (SPAdes) (version 2) | ecosystem: Environmental > Aquatic > Marine > Oceanic | place: Pacific Ocean | collected 2013-06-19 | reverse complement strand
GTAATCTTTTCCATGTACCTGAAACTTTTGTGTACATTTCATTAATATTTTTCCATGAACCTGAAACTTTATGTTTTGCTTCAGCTGGTATATTAAAAATTAAAACTGCTCTGCCGTTTGCACCTGGTCGTGATTCTGCTCCGCCTACTGCTATGCCTGATGAATAATATGCGTTGCCTGTTCCGCCTGGTGTTTTACCTGAACCGTTATCTTCGGAGCCTCCGCTTGGTACAAGATTTGATCCTGAGTATCCTGAGTTTCCTCCAGCGTCACCATAGGCGCCTGATCCACCTTTTCCACCATCAGCTCCACCGCCTCCAGCTCCGCCGCCGCCACCATCTCCTTCGTGACCTGCACCGTTTTCTCCTAATGAGTCTGGAGAATTTCCTGTTGCTGAATTTGTATTAATACCTGCGCCTCCTCTGGAAGCTGTTCCACCACCTCCAGAACCAGCACCACCGCCTGCAATAGCTAATTCAATATTGTTTATTGATTGTCCACTTTCAAATAATGTTATTGTTGTGGCACCACCTCCACCACCTCCGGAACCTGATGTACCAACCGAACCTGACTTTCCGCCCTTTCCTCCAGAATAGCCAGTTAAACTTTGTCCATTTTTTCCACCTTCAGCTTCTTGACCTGACGTTCCACCTGCTCCACCGCCACCAACTGCAACAGCAATAGATTTAACACCATCATATGCTGTCATATCTAAATCTGTTTTTGATACAAAATGGCCTGCGGCCGCGTCTGCTCCTGGACCTGTAGCATCCATTCCTCCAGAGCCTCCAGCACCACCCCATATATGAAGAGTGAGTGAAGTAACTCCTATTGGTATATCTGCTATTTGAAGTGTTCCTGAATAAATGAATTCTTTTATGACTGTTGCCATGGGATTACGCCTCCCTTACAAACCAAAAGTCTCCGTCGCTACCGTCACCGCCTGTTGGTGCTGATGTTGAAACAGTTTTTAGTGATCCGCCCCATTTTAAACTTAAAGTAGCAACTGCACCAATTGTTGGAACACTTACATTTGAGGTATCAGTGTATGTAATAGACCCAACTGCCGCTAACGAAACGTTAGTTACTGTTACTAATCCAGCCGCTGAAGTTTTTAATACTTTTTCTTTTGAAGCATTACCATCTGCAACTGCATCTGCTAATCTAATAACTTGTGAATATGAAGCACCTTGTCCTGCGGCAAAATAATTTTCAGATACATCATAAAATAATCTTGCATCATCAGTATCACCTGTTTCTACAATCAATCCTGCATCTGCTTCTGCATTTCCTGTGTTTACTTTAATAAATGCATCATCGTATGTTGATACGTTTGATACTGAAGAATTATATTCTCCTGAAATATTTAAATTACCTGTGATTGTTACATCACCAGTAATTGCTACTGCACCTGTACTACCTGTAAATGCTAAAGGAGTCTTTGTTACTCCCCCATCATTAATTGTAAAACTTAAATTTTTATCTTGTGAAGTTTGTGCAACTGTTACATGATTTGATGAAACACTTATTGTTAATTCTTGTGCATCTCCTACAATTAATCCTGTGTCATTATCAATTGTTAATGCACCAGTTGTTGTATCTGCCGCATCTGCTCTTAAAAAGTTTCCACCTGCAATAACTGTACCTGAAGTATTTGTTGTTCCTGATACGTCTAAGGCTGTTGCTGATGTTGTTGTTCCTGAAAATACAGCACCTAACGTTGAATTTAAAGTAATACCTGCTTTAATTGAAGCAAATCCTGTTTGTGTTACTGATGGTGTAAATGTTTCTTTTGATAAAATTGCTACTCTAGTATTTCCTGCATACATTGAAGAAACAACTTTATTTCCACCTGCACTTGCAAGTGTTTCAACTTTCCATCCTGATAATGTTTGTCCTGATGAGAAAACTGGTCCTGTTAATAACCATGCTGATCCTGTGTAAAGATATAGCTGATCATCATCAGAGTCAACCCAAAGATCTCCTGCTGAAGCAGAAGTTGGTGCTGTTGCTTGTGATTTTGCTCCACCTGTTGGCTTAAAACTTGTTCCATCATAAACTTTTATTTGATTTGTATTTGCATCAAACCATATTTCACCTTTAAGAGGTGCTGTTGGTGCCGCTGTTGAACTTGAATGCTCTAATAATTTAACAAGATTTTCATTTAATGCTTCACCAAATCCTGAATAACTTTTTCCAAAAAGTGTTAAACTTGTTGAATTATTAATTGTGCCGTCTGTTATTGTAGCAACTACTGTTCCATCTGTTTGATTAATTGTGTATGCCATATATCCTTATTTATTGTTTTCCTACCACTATATTAATTGTGCCTATTTCTATTGAATCATATTCTTCTAATGCTTTTCCTATTACTGCACCAACACTAGGATCACCACTTTTTCTAGCGACTCCTGGGTGTTGTGAATGTGTAACAAGCATATCGCCTTTTTTAACAATTCCAACAACTTTGCATTTGACTTTTCCTAATAATGCTACCGGTAAACCTGTTGCATCATCATTCATTAAATATGCAGGATTTTCACTTATAACACCTGCTACTCTAGTATCATTGCCCATACTAGATACTGTAATTTCTTTATCACCACCAAATATTACAACTGTACCAATATCATATTCTGCATCTGCTTCATAAATCTCAGCCACGTCAGCGTATTGTGCTGATGTTGCTTTGGCGTAAACTGTGTTGTATCCATAACTTGCAGATCCAATATCATATGTTGTATTTGCCGCTGGTAGAATATTAAAAGAAGTTAAAGTTCCTGCCATTGTTAAAGTACCCATTGTATTTGCACCTGAACTTGTAACGTTTCCTGCTAGATTTCCTGTAACGTTTCCTGTTGCTGTTGCTGTAATTGCTGTTGCTGTAATTGTTCCATTAACTTCTAATTTTGTAGACGGTGTAGTTGTTCCAATTCCAACTCTTGATTCTGAACCATCTAAAGTCATTAATGTAGTTGTTACACCTCCGTCATTAACTTTAAATGTAATATCTGTATCTGAAATTGTATTGGCAATAATTGCTCCACTTGCATCAACTGTAACAGAAAAGTCATTATCAGCACCAATTGTCATACCTGAGTCTGTAACAATCCCTAATGTTCCTGTTGTTGTATCGTTTGCATTTGATAACAAATAATTTGCCGCGGCAACTCCACCTAATGCATCTGCATCTGTGGCTGTACCTGCAAATTTTAAATCTGATATTGCTGTAGAAAGTGTTATTCCTTTTGTAATTGTTGCAAATCCAGAAATAGAAACTTTTGGCGTAAATGTATCTTCTGAAATAATTGCAATTAAATTTCCATCATTATACAATTTTGTAATATTTTGTGTAGCATCAGCTGAATCTAAAATTGCATCATATGTAAATCCATTTGTATTTCCTGTTGACCCTGGAGGTCCAATTAAAACACTTGCCGTACCATTATAAAAATACAGTTGCCCTGTATCTGAATCAATCCATATATCACCTTGAGTAATTCCTGAAGGTTGTGCTGATTGGTATGGTGCACTACCACCTGCTGTTTGCCAAGCAGTACCGTTGTAAACTTTTAGTTTTGCATTTGTTGAATCCCACCAAAGCTGTCCTATTATAGGTTTTGTTGGTGCCGCTGTATTTGAAAAATTTTCTAATAAGTGTAAAAAGTTTTCAGCAATAGTTTCTCCATAACCTGCATAACCTTTTCCAATAAAACTTAAATCAGTTTGTGTGTTTACAACACCGTCTTGAACTGTATAAGCATTTGGTGATGCAGAGCTATTTTTTTTATTTACTGTGTACGCCATTTATTAGTATCCTGTGTTACTACCTGAAGTTGTTCCACTTACAGTATTTGAAGTTGATAATGCTGTTGAACTTGTTTCAGTAAATGTTGTTAAACTTTGTATTCTTAAAGTATAATCAATTTGTATTAATCTGTTTAATGATTTTTGTACTGGGTGAAATATAACGTGTGTTAGTAATTTATTTGTTGTTCCGTTTTCTGTTCCTTCCCAACTTTTTAATCCTAATTCATCAAACACATAATCTCCATCAAAATTTGTTGTATTATCAAAAGCCGCTTGTCCTGTTGGCTCACCATAATCTAAAGTACAAGTACAAACAATATCAGTATACTTGTTACCTGCTGTATGTCTTACTTCCATTTTATTTCTTGTAGTGTCTTTATTGGTAGATGAATTATCATCTATTACTTTATAATATGTTTGATTGTATAATGTTGCATTTGAACCTGTTGAATTTGGCGTTAGGTAAGTTATAATTCCTGTTGGATCGACAGATGTTCCACCATTACCAAATGCCATTTCGTGTACAAAACCTGTTGTTTTATTTGCTAAACTGTTTGACAAACTTTGAGACATATTCTCGTAATGAATAGCATTACTTTTATCTACTATTACTTCGCCTGTCTCTGGATCGAATATTTTAATGTGTCCAGTCATCATAACTCCGCTATGATCTTGTGGCTTTTTAGTCTCTTCTTTATGTTCGTTTTGTTTATTTTCTTCAGTCATCCTATTGTATTTATTCAGGTGCATTTGTTGGTTCTCCTGCTATAAATTTAGCCTGTTGAGTAGTTGAGGCTTGTAATCCTTTGCCGTTTGAAGGATTACCATCTAATGCAGTGTACCACACCTGTCCTTTCTTATGTAATATTTTAATTTGTGTTCCTGATGCTGGAGGAGTACTCAAAACAACTGTTGGATCTATAGAATATTGGTTAATGTCGTCTCCATTCCATCCGCAAACATACAGTTTAGTTCCATTATCGCCAAAGCAGAAACCTCTTGCTTTAGTCTCTTCACTGTGTACACTAAACGATTTACCTGAATAAGATGCTGTTGAAACATCAAATCCTGTTGCTAATTTGTATTGCCATATAGTTGGAATAGTATGTCCACCTAAAACATACATTGTAGTTCCATCTGAATCAAATTGTACTCCTGATGGTCTTGCTTCTTGAGTACTTACACTAAAACTATCAACAAAAGTTGCTGTTGAAATATCAAAACCTGTAGTTAATGTATATTCATTAACATCATCGCCTGTCCAACCAGTAACAAACATCTTAGTTCCGTCATTATTAAATGCTAAACCATAAGGTGCATTCTCTTGGCCACTTACATCAAAACTTTGTGTAAAGGAGGCTGTTGAGAGATTAAATCCTGTACTTAATGCATATTCACTAATAAGATCTTGACCTTGACCTAATACAAACAGTTTAGTTCCGTCTGTATTAAATTCTATACTATTTGCCGAATTATCTCCTTGCGTGGAATCTACAACACTAATATCTAAAGTACGAACATAAGTTATTGTTGAAACGTCCCAGGCAGTTCCTACTGAATACTCATAAACTCCATCATTGGCCCTACCTAAATAAAACATTTTAGTTCCATCTGTGTTAAACTTCACATCTCTTACATCGCCATCAACAGAAGTTAAGGAAGATGAGGCTTTAACAAAAGTTGCTTTTGTAATATCTGTATTATCGCCGCCTATAGAGTAGTTTATAGTTGAACCGTCCTCGCTAGTAAGCAACAATCGTTGGCCACCAATGAATATGTCTAACTCACTAGCAGAGGCTGGGGTTTGTGATAGATCAAACGCAGTCGTACTTCCATCACCTGTAAAGGTGTTGGTGTAAACTGTATCTGCATAAGGTATAGTTTGAGTTCCAGACGCATCTACCACTTCTGTGCCTGACCTATGCTCCTTAATTCCTGTTCCAAGAGTTCCACGTCTTAATTGACCTAATGTGTCTCCTGATTTTGTAAAGTACTCAATTCTTTCTTTGTCAACAAAAATTACACCTGGTACTATTGTTGTAATAGTTGAACCATCTGAACTTATTATTTGTTGAGGTTGTGCTAATTTTGTTCCATCTTTAACTTGGATTTCAGATGCACCTAAAACAATATCTTCTGCAATTTCAGTTGTAGCATTTTTTGAAATCCGTTTATAAAATATTCTATTCAACATATCTTTAAACACTCTAAATCCTGTGGCACCAATTGCTGTATCAAGTGCAAAATACATTACATCTAATCTGCTAGATGATGTTATTGTTTTACCTACAACTGTAATTGTATTTCCGGTTGATGTATAATCATATCCTTGTACTAATTGTGTTCCATTTAACCAAACATACATACCAGTACCTAGTGGATCAAATCTTAATTTAAATATCCCAGAAGACCTTCCTTCTAATGCTTCTCTTCTTAATTTCATTCCAAGTGCATTATTAAATGTTGTTACGCTCAAATAATCATTGGCGTTTAATGTATACCCATCTGTTGACATTTGACTTGTTTTTATAATTATATCCGCGTCTGTTCCGCCATCAATGTAATAATGATTATCAACTAGTGTTGATATGCAAATTACGTCTGTTGTTGTTGGTACTGAATCTGTAACAAATACAACATTTTGGTTTCCTATATCAACTGTGTAGTGTGTGTTTAAATCTTTTTTCGTTCCGTTTACATAAACTTCTACCTGTAAAGCAGATGTAATTGTTTTTGAAGGATCAACTGTTGAATCATCTAATAATCCTGATACAACTCCATACGTGTATGTGCTACCATCACCATAATAATAAGTGTTGTCTGGTCCTCTTAATACTTTTCCGTTTGCTTCAACTATTGTTAATCCTGCATATGGTCCAATTGCTCCTGGTGGATATGTTAAAGCATATCTTACCGTTGATCCATCATACTGAATTGCTTCATTTCTAATACTTGCATAACTTCTTGTTGATGTTGTAGATTTATTAAATCCTGCAACTTGTATTAAACTACTTGCCGCTGGTGCGGATGTAAATGTAACTGTAATTGTATTTGCAGTTGTAGTAGTTGTATATGCTGTTGTTGGTACACCATTAATTGTTATGTACATATCAGACACTGTTGAATCTAAATTAAATTCACCTCTTGTAGATGTTGTATATGTAACTGTACTTCCGTCACCTGTGTATTGATCTAATACTCTATAATTCTCTCCTGATATTGCAAAAGTTTTTGTTGATATAACACTCAAATTTGCTGGTGCTGTACCAAATGTTATTGTTTTATTTGCAACACTAATTGTATAATCTGTAGTTAATTTTTTAACAGAGCCATCAACTGAAACTGTTACAGAACCTAATGTGCCTGGATAATCACCAATTGAATATGTTGTTGTACTTCCATTTCCTCTATAATTTTTCTCAGATATAAATGGTGCACCCGATTCTGGACTTGTATAAACTTTAATATCTAACGTGTCAAACATTTGTCCTGGTACTACTTCTTCTGGAGCATAACTTGTATCTGGTGAAACAAATTCATCTCCTTCTAGTATAATATCTGATGGTGCTGATCCTAATGCAGATCCATACAATCCATTTTTTGTAAACAATCCACCTTGTATTATTGAATCTAATGTTCTGTCATCTGTAGGTGTTAATACCCCGTCATCATCAAATGGTATAAATTCAACAAGAGCATTTTCGTCTGGTGTTGTTGTTAAAGTAAATTCTGTTGTTGACCCATCTCCTCTAATAACATCATCTAGTTTTAAACGTGTACTATCATCAGAACTTACATAAACTTGATAAACATCAGTTGTTGCTGGAGCAGTATCAAATGTAAATGTTCTAGTAGTTCCGTCTGCTGTAAATGTTTTAATTCTTGATGCACCATAATTATCCCATGGAAAGTCATACCAACCTGCTTTATCCCACCCTGCTTCTTGTGAAAATAACAATCCTGTAACCATTGTGCCACCGTAATCAACACCTGCCATAATTTGTGACAATTCATTGCCTGGCATTCCTGCTGTTGGTGTATAAAAACCTTTTGCTCTGTCTGATGCTGTTAAACCTGTTTCATCTCCATAAACTTTATAAAGATCTCCTATACTTTCTTTAAATTTTGTTGTTGATGTAAAGGCACTTGTTGCTTTATATAATTCATTGTTATATCTAATTAATTGTCCATACACATAAGAAGTTGATGCCGCCCAATCCACAACGTCAGTTGTAGATTTAATTCTGTCAAACTTCATTGTAACATCAAAATCTCTAACAAGATCATTATTTAAATTTGCATATGCTTTAGCAACAGTTGATGGGTTTACTCCACTATCTGTTCCGCCTGATATTACAATAGTTGGCGTTGTTGTATAATTTCTTCCTTTACCTATTACAATAATTTGTGTAACTTCACCATTTTTTACTGTTGCTGTGGCAGTTGCCGCATCTGTATCTGGTGTTGTATACATTTTATAAGCACCAGATTTTGTAGTTTGTCCTGTAAACGATGTACTAGCAGGCATATAAAACGTACCTGTAAATTCATCAAATGTATGTGAATTTGTTGTTCCTGCACCACTATTATTTTGTGTGTCAAAAATCTGTGCTTGTTTTTCACTTGTAAATAATGGATAATAATATCCATATGTTCCACTTGTACCACCAGAACTACTTGTACCTAATACTTGGAATGGTCCTGTACTATTAACAGTACCTCCTAATATAGTCACAGTAGGTGCAACAGTATATCCGGAACCACCCGATGCTACTGTTATAGATGAAACATATTTTTTATAATAATCATTCCACATCTGCCAAGGATATTCAGTTAACTTACTTGTATCACCTGATACATTTAACGTTCTAATTTTTCCATCATCAGCACTATAAAATGGTGGATTATCAAAATCAGTAAACATTCCATCCTCAGTGTCAGTGCCAGTGTAACCTAATTTGTATTCTCTTAATTTTGTATGGAAAGGTTTGACTTCATTAATATAACTTTCAACCCAGGTATCTGTACCCGTTGTATAAGTCTTTCTTTGCTCTAATTGTCTTGCAGAGTTTTTAGCATTTATAAATGAAGTTTTAAACACCCAATCAACATAAGTTTGCTCAGATAATACTTTTCGTAAACCAGTAAAAAATAATGTATTATATTCTAATGCTAAATCATTAATGAATAAATCATCTCTTAATGCAATTAAAATTTTTCTTGTTTCTTTTGCTGGCTCTTGGTCAAAGAAGTTATCATCAAAATTATCTTGTCCGGCATATCCTGTGGCATCTTGTGAATAATCATACAGTTTAGTTGATAATTTAATGGTTCCGTTTTCCGTTCCTACATTTACCCAACCTGTAGAAGCCTTCATAAACAACTTCCAACCTCCTGTATCTGCTGAAGTTACTTTAACATGTTTTCTTATATCAATTTCTAATGTATCTAATTCATATTGATACGTTACTTGTTTGTCAATTTTTGTATTTTCACTATGTAAATGACCTAAATCACCACTTGTGTCATACCAATCTGTATAACTCCAATATTTGCTAGTGTTATATGTTTGAATTTTTGTTCTTGACCATTCTACACCGTCCCAAGTGTATATTGCCCAAAATCCGTTAGCAGTCTCATCGGCTGAAACAAGATATTTTACTGTCCCTGACAAGTCAGCGGTATTAATATAAGTCAAGTCAGCATAAGTGTCTACTGTAGCGTCCCATTCCAAACTTTCCGCTGTTGGTTCTACATCTTTTGAATCTAAATTTGTTAAATTAATTTGACCAACTAATTGGTGTTTTTTCAAAATTATATTTGCATAATCAATTATTTCTTTTAAAGCATTGTGCCTATCTACATACCAACTTTGTCTTGGTCTAATATTATTTCCATATTTTTCGTTTACAGATAAATCTAAATCAGGTACTTTGTCACCGGTACTATTTTCACCTATTAATGAGTCCCACCAACGTGTTTCAATTTGTGTTCCTGGACGATATTCTTTATCTCCTTCTCTAACTAGTTTCCAAACCGAATGTGCTTCTCCATCAAATGTTGTTGTTCTTATATCAACATTTAATACAATATCATCATTTATAAGATTACCTACATTATGAATTAAAAATTTATTTGTATCTGTTACTGCATAATAATTAAAATCAAACCCTCGAGGATTTGCAATCAAATTAGCAATATAAGCAACTGTATTTTTTCTTTGCACCACACTATTAATTGGCATACTAGTTTTATTTCTTACCCAATAATAATAGTAATTTACAAATATATCAAGTACAGAATTATATTTTTGTTTAACAGTATATTGTGATTCGTTTAATGGAATTCCGTTTACTAGTAAAACATCATTATCATTATATTCACTAGGTAATAATGTTGTTTCTATCCATTCATATATGTCTATACTAGATCCTGGAAATATTTTACCCCAATTATTTGTTTTATATTCCTGTGTATCTTGTTCATACCATAACCATTTTACTTTAGACAAATCCCACCAAACTTCTCCAATGTGATTTTCTGCCCATGCCAGTTTAGTATTTGCATTATCTCCAACATTATAAGTTGCTGGATCCCACGTTGTCTTGATATTAATTTCTCTGTCCGCAATTCCGAGTATTCTACCTTTTATAGGATCATACAAATCATAATGATTTCTAATTTGTTTTGTAGATTTATTAAATTCAAACACTTGTCCAAGTTTATTAATATCTATTAATGCAGTTTCATATGTAAGTTGTTTCCAAGCATATTCAGCCGAAACTGTTAAATCAAAACAAGTTACTGTTCCATCATTACTAACCATTGAACTTCCGTCACTTGATATATTACCTTCATCATCTGGAGCACCTACCAATACTGTATTATCAATTACACACACACCTTTTCCAAAATCATCATTTGCAGTTATACTTGTTGTTGCCAATCTACCATCAATAATAAATTTTGTATTATACATAGTGGCTGTATAAGCACCACCTGATCCAACATTTAAATCAACAATTCTTGTATCTTGTAAATCAAACGTTGTCTCGCCTAAATCAAAAATCATTTCTCTATCATTTGCAAATTTTTCTGCGCCAATTACTAGTCTTGTACCTGAATCATTTATATCTACTGTTGATCCAAACTTCATATTAATTTGAGTATCAGGTGCTGTAATTGTTTGTTGTAATGTATAAGCCAACGTTGAATCTCCGTCGGCATCCCATTTGTAATAATATATTGCTCCAGCATCTGCCTGACTACTATCATCATACCCTGGTGCACCAATTACTAAAGTTGTACCATCTTTACTCATTGTTAATGCTTCACCGAATTCGGTATTAAGTGTTGACCCATCACTAGTTGCACCAGTAAGTGTTTGTACTAAACTAAATGAGTGATTTACACTGTCATCATTTGCTTGAGATGTTCTTCTAAAAATTTCTACTTTTCCTGCTTGTCCTGGTGCTTTAGAACTAATAGCAAGTATATCACCGTTATCGTTTGCTTCTAATCTATGCCCAAATCTTTTATTTGTACCAGGTTCGGGTGACGTTATTGTTAAATTTTGTGTCCATGTGTCATATGTTGAACCATCAGAGCCAATTCCCCATTCGTACATATAAACTGCACCTGCATCTGTACCTACTCCTGGTGCTGATACAAACATATATTTTGTTGCTGTTGATCTAGTAGAACTTACTCCTGGCTCACAAATTTTATGTGCCCATCCAAAATTTTGAGATGCGGCTTCAGTTGGTGGTAATGTTGTAACCAATGTTCCGTATTTGAAAGTTGCCGGATCCCATAAGAATATTTTAATTAAACCAGCATCTGCAAATCTTGTACTACCATCAGAACCAAGTGAGTTTGTATAAGGTCCGCCTGCTACAACAAAGTTTTCATCTGTACTCATTGATAATGAATAACCTAACTTACCTGTATTATCACTGCCAGCAGTTGTTGTTATAGCTGATTGTGCTTGAAATGTTGTACCTGCTGTTGTACTTGATCTAAATAAAAAGTGTACTGTACCTTGTCCTTTTGTTGGTGCTGACGCTACAACAGCTCTTCCGTCGTTTCTTGCTACAATTTTATAGCCAAAGTCTTGATCTGCTGTTGCTGATGATGGTGACAGTATTCTTGTAATTGTGTATGGGTCTTGTTTTTCATAAACACGCCAT
>Ga0209128_1002447_pt1 | contig 12021 bp, 16 predicted proteins | sample ETNvirnome_6_100_FD_184072 | JGI IMG/M metagenome (GOLD analysis project Ga0209128, IMG submission 184072) | Marine viral communities from the Pacific Ocean - ETNP_6_100 (SPAdes) (version 2) | ecosystem: Environmental > Aquatic > Marine > Oceanic | place: Pacific Ocean | collected 2013-06-19 | reverse complement strand
GGATCATAATAATCGGTCTGGCATAAATCGTGTTCATATACTTTATCAATTGTCGGATACGAAAACATACAAGATACATCATATTTCTTTTCTGAGGTAAAATTCATCCAATTTGGCTGAACCGTATGTAGCCAATTGCAGCCTGTAAGTTTCATTCGGGGCTTTAATTCATCTATATCTGAGACAGAATAATTCCCTTTACCCCAATAATATCTACCGTTAGCCGAACCCTTTTTATATAAATCAAAATCTTTTAAATAAGAATTTTTCAAAAATAATAATGCATTTGATTCTCTAAATACATCTACTGTACCAATTAAAGATGTTGAATCCTGACCATCCACTATCATATAATCTCCACTTATTTTTGAAACAAATTCTAGTCCATTCTCAATTGATTCTTTCAGTGGTTTCTTTTTATCTATTATACTTGCTTGACCTATCCATGCATAATCATAATCTCCTGAATTAGTAAATTCAATCCCTATTTCTTTAAAATAATTTTGAGCGAGAAGAAATGGTCGAAATGTAGTTTCATTTCTATGAATTTCTGATTCATATAACTTAATTTTTATCATTAAACTATTTTTTCTATATATGTTTTTATATTTTTTGTGGGTATCCAATTTAAAACTTTATTCGCTAAAGTGTAATCTGCTAATGTTACATCATACTCTCCTGACCGCATCGATATATATTTTTTAGGATAATCTTTTCCAAACATATCCGTAATTTCGTTTATTGAATAATTAACACCGCTACCCAATTCAAATATTTCACCACGAAATGGTTGTTTAGAACATTTGATCAAACCATCAACTATATCGTCCACGTGAGTAAAATCACGTCTCTGTTCGCCAGTACCGACAATTGTCAGCGGTTCTTTATTTCTAAATTGATTTTCAAAAATACCCATCACTGTAGCGTAAGTACCTTTTTCTAATTGATATTGACCATAAACATTATAAAACCTACATATTGCAGTGTCAATACCATAAACACTGCTATAAAGTTTACATAAATCTTCCCCGCTAAATTTAGACCAAGCATATGGACTTTCATATAATCCATGATGAAATGAACTCGAGCCGGCATAAACAAATCTAATATTCTTTGTTCTTGCATATTCTAAAACATTTAATGTGCTGACAAAATTATTATATATAGATTTATATGGATCTTTCAATGATGGTTGAATTCTAGCTAATGCCGCGAGGTGATATATAGTATCATATCCATCACCATCATCTCTAATATAATTATAAGATAAGTCATACTTATAATAAAGACATCCATCTTGATGATTTTCTTTGTTTCCTGTAAAGTAATTATCAATTGATACTACATTATGACCATTTGCTAATAATTCTTTTATTAAATTTGTACCGATAAAACCAGCACCGCCTGTAACTAATATTTTCATAAACTATTCCATTATTTTAAGTGTCGATAATCGCTCTCCCTTTGAGTAACTCCCAATCCTTTTCTGGTCTCACATCAAGATTAGTTTTCCAAGCACCTTTAATGGTATTCACATCTATATCTATATTTTCAGCGAATGATATAAATGAACATATATCTTTAGGAAAACAACTTCCACCAAAACCCACTTTACCATCTGGACCTGGAACATTTAAATGCGAATCACCAATTCTTCCATCCGCCGCAATTCCTTCTAATGCAGTTTCCCAATTCGCACCTATTCTATCACAAACCAATTTCATTTCATTAGCAAGCGATACTTTAACTGCAAAGAAAATATTACTGAAATATTTAATCATTTCTGATGTTTTAAAATCTGTTTGAATGATATGACAATATTTAAATCTATCTTTGAATAATTTAGCAACTCTTGATGTGTGCATTTTATCGCCGCCCAAAATTATTCTAGACTGATTTATAAAATCTAATCTAGCAGATTTTTCAGTTAAAAATTCAGGACTGAAAACAATATTTAAATTTGGGTGAACTGCCTGTAACATTTGAGTCGTACCGGGAATAACGGTTGACTTCAATATAATAATATTATCATCTCTTTCATTTATATCACTTATTGAATGAAAAGCTTCTCGGATATAATCCAAACTAATAGCACCATTTTTATCCATTGGTGTCGGCACAGATACGAATACAAAATCGGAGTCATTAACAGTCTCTTCTAACGTATTCAATGTTCTTTCTGGTAAAACATCGTAGACTTTAACCTGGCAAGTTCCAGTAGACGCGGGCGAAAGCCCATGAGCTATTGCACCGCCGACATAACCATTTCCTACTATTCCTATCTTATACATTTAATTTATTCCTTGATAAAATTCATTTTGAATTTCTTGTTTTTTAATTGACTTATGGTGCACAATACAATAACTTTCTTCGGCTGGTAAAAATGAATATTCATTATAACCTGTCATAATTTCATGAACTGGGTTTTCCCACCTAATATTAGGTCGATTTTTATGGATGCGGCCTTGCCAATCAGGAAAGTTTACCCAACCGTTCTCATCAACTCGCCATTGCCACATTTCAATATGTTGTTGTGTCAATCCATCAACTGTATTGATTCGCGGCACCCACATAAAATCGATATTCGGATTGGCCTTTAAAATTTCTTTAATATTTCTTACTAAATGCAATTTCGGCAATTCATCGGCGTCAAGATTAAAAATATAATCACTGGTGCACATCCTTCTTAAATAATTTTTCTGTCCCGCAAAATCCTTTAATAAGTGTCTCTGTTCAAATTTTATATCGTAAATCGATACTGTAGCATCGAGTATTTTTTTCGTTTCTTTATTTTCTGAATAATCATCAAGAATGACTATTTCATCTTCTTCATCTTTATAATCGATAAGAAAATCAATTAATCTTAGTAATGAATCAGTTTCATTATGCGTCAGAATTGAATATGAAATCGATATATTGGCCATTAAAATTTATATAAGATTCCGCGGATATTATTCATTTCAGCTGCGGCATAAGTTCGGTAACAATCATACTTTTCAGCTATTTTTTCGATAGCTGTTGTGTACAACATCTTCATCAATGTTCTCAAATGTGCAATACCGAGTTCAGTTTCTCCCGTGGTGTAATACTGCTTAACCGGAAGATTTAAACGAGTATATCGGTTTTCATCAATCACATATCGACCTCTATCATCTCGCTCTTCTTTAATAAAATTCATTTTCTTCCCCATAATAGGCCGGTTTTCTATCTGGCCTTTCAATTTAGTAATATGAGCATTTTGTAAATAATTGAAATTGATACCGTGGATCAAAATATTTTCTTTACTATTTGCTTTTTTATCATAATAACCATTAGCTAAAACTAAAACTAAAGGCTTGTCGTCACCCTTTCCTGCTGCATATCTAAATTCTACTAACGATCCTGGTTTAAGTTTTTTGACTTTCAATGCCGTTTTTGTGCGATGTATTATATTTGGTACGTGATTATAACTTTTTGCCATAATGTTAATTTTTAAGTTTTTTTAATTTTGGTAATTTTAATTCTGATTCAGGCATTTTCGCCATTCTTTTCTCTTTAGCCTTTTTGTTTAGCGTTTCAAGGCATTTATAAAAATTATCATATACAATTACATTATCAGTATCATATTTCTGCTCATAGAATCCATTGTTGTCAGATAATGGATATTGCTCTTGTTCATCTTTCGGTATATCGATCATTTCAGCATATCCCCATTTCATCACATTATCCGCTTCGATTGGATAAACCATTCCTTCCGGCAATGTTAATATCCCGGGAATCCAAATTCTACCATCACTTTCTTTTGACCATCGTTTCATCATATCAGTTAAATTTTTATATTCATTATTTATTATTTTATCCCCAACATATTTATCTGATGTTGCGTATCCGCAATATAAGCATTGAGTCATATTAAGTTCAGTGTGTTCTAATACATGAAGAGAATGCTCTTCGCAGAGTGGACAATTACTAATTATTTTCATATTATGTTATTTTTTTAAGTTTCGGAAGATTTAGTGAAACGGGTGTTGATATCTGTTTAGTATATTTATCTATGATTTTACAGATAAGATGTGACATCTTATCAAGTGTATATTTTTCTCTATTTTTTCTCATCATAGTTTTCGCTTTTTCTTTAATTTCATTTTTATTTTCATAGGCATATTTCAACGTCAAATAGGCATGATGTTCGTCTATGACAAACCATTTACTTTCGGGAATGACAATATTCTCCCATACTGCAGCTTGCGGTATTTGTTCAAGTTTGCCATTAATGAACAACGTACAGCTCGGATCGAGAAAATCTATATGACCACTCCACATTGATGCAATGACTGGTAAACCCACCATAGAAGCTTCTAAAAACGGACGCCCAAAACCTTCTCCATGAGTAAATGAAACCAAACATTTAATTTTAGGATGATTATATAGATCATTCATTTCTTCATCCGTTAGATCACCATGTAGCAAATAAATATTTGGTAACGACCATTCTTTAGGAAATCTTTTCTTAACATCTTTTATTTTTTTTATCGTTTCATCGCGATCGATAATAGAAAATGTGGCACCGCTCGTTTTTAAAATTAAAGCTGGTTGTTTTTTTAAATTTGCAAACGTCTCAGTAAAAACTTTTATTAATTTTCCAATATCTTTTCTGTCTTCACCATAATCACCTTTAATCCATTGCCCAACGAATAAAAACGCAAAATCTTCAGAGATGATATCGTTAACAGTTTTTAATACATTTTTATCAATTTCATTAACTTTAAGCGGTTTAAAGATCGATTCATCTACTCCTTCGAACGCAACTTCAATAGGTTTTTCAATTTTTAATTCACCGATTTTTTCTTGTTTCCCATCCGGCAAATTCTGTACTTTATCATAAACAGTATTAATAAATCCATCGCGTGAATGAACTGAAGGAACTATTGTGAGATCCACTTTATTGCATGATTCTATCCATTTCTGCGACACTGCATTGGTCTCAATCCCAGCAGTTATCCCAATATTAAATTTTCCAAATGTTTCAAATTCCTGTGGGATTCTAATATCGATATAAATATCTGGTTGCGTATCCATCACCGGTTCTATCATCATTCTATCTAATAACAGTTTATGCCTGATATTAGCTGGATTTAAAAAATTTCTTGGAGTATCTCCCCATCTCACATCCCATATTTTAATATCATATTTTTCTGAATCATGTAGAGCATAAAAAATCGAACGTGCGTGATCACCGTATCCACTTCTTGTATTAAAGGGTCCGCACATTAAAACTAGTTTCTTCATTACACTGCCTCCAAAATATATCGTTCGCGAGGTTTCCAATTTTCAAGCACACCGTCCATAGATTGTATAAATCTTTTACTCATTTCATCGCCATGCATACCAATTTGATCGTCCCTAACAAACTCACGACCCAATTTTCCGCGCCGTATGCGTTCTTCAGGTCCTATATCATACCACTCTTTCAACGCTTCTCCAGCATCTTTCCAATCACACCTATCATCAAAAATGTAAGGTGTTACGGGCGAACCCATTAAACTAATTGTTTTTGGCCAAACAGGCGTGACCCATTCACCATGATCTTTATAGGTACCATTATGATTTGAACCTAATTCTATATAATCATTTGCAGTTAAATATGAACCATCTTTCGTTTTAAATCCACATTGATCCTGCAATCCGCCTGTCACATTTACGATTATTGGTTTTTCATTTGTTAAAGCTTCACAACTACCTAGCCCAAATCCTTCATTTGAAGCTAAATTAATATAAACATCAATAGCATTATAAAGAAAATTCATTTTAACATCATCAAGTGGTCCTGCTTTATCATATGTAAAAATAACATTTTGGTCTGGTATCATTGCTTTGCATACAGCTCTAAGATCTGTTCCGTTTTCATCAATTGGTGCGGTATGGAAAACAATAGCACACTTTTTCTGTTCTTCTTCGGAAAGCTGTTCAATAAAATGTTTATACGCTAAAACAACATCACCGGGCATTTTTCGTCTAATATTTCGATTTAAATAAAGCAATAAAAAATTATATTTATCAAGGCCATAATCTTGTTTAAATTGCTGAAAATCACCACTGTTAGGATTAACAGGGTAAAATCGTCTTTCATTAATACCGTGCGGTACATATGTGATTTGCCAATCTTCATAGTCAGGCAACATTCTTTTGTTAATTCCATATGTCTGTCTTGATATCGCCATCAAGAGATCACAACTTCTATAAAAATTTTCATTCCATAACGGATCAGGTAAATCATCCCATATATTGTAATAAAATAGTGGTATCTTAATTCTAATTTCGCGTTCCATTTGATATAGCCAAATCCAAAATCGTGGATCTGTGTAATGCAGAATTGCATCAGGGGCTTCAAGGTTAAGAATTTCTCTCAGCATATCAGGATTACCATATCCTGACGCAGGGTATATTTTTAAATATGCATCATTTATTGATAATTCATTATTTACCGCTTCATTCATATCAACAACCTTTCCTTCGTCGGGATGATTTATCGCACCACCTAATTGTACCCAATCATAATGATGGATCGTACTTATAATAATATCTCGCGAAACGCATGCAACTCCTGAATGCATGCGCATATCATCGGACATGAGTAAAATTTTTTTCTTTTTCATATTCGAAACCCTTTATTATTTATTTTTTAATATTTACTGCCACTGATAATGCTCAGGTTATCTTCAGTCTCAATTTTTTCATGAAAATCTTTATCTTCCAAATATAGAAAAACTGATCGATTAGTAAGTTTTTGAAGGGTCATTGATGAATTAATAACCGAAATCTTAAACTTATTATATAAATTCTCTAAAATTTTAACTGATGTTAATTTTGTTTCTGACATAACTTATTCTCCATATATTTGTATATAAATATATACAACTTCAAGAAAAAATAAATTTATATAATAATTAATGCTTTTTTATTAAATTTTTTTGCATATTTAATAGTCGATAACGTGCCTGGCGAATCGATTCCTTCTGGAATGAATGCCACTATCATATCGCTATTTTTCGCAATCTGTTTATTTCGGACAAAATAATTTGATACTCGATAAGGTTTTTCATAAAGATGTTCTGGCAATACGCAATAGAGATTATATGATTCGTGAAATGGTGGATATTCTTCATATTGAAGATCAAATTCTAAAGCATACTTTTTGGCATAATGGTCCGCTCCATTCTTACAGCCGCCACTGATTATAGTCAAATCGCCTTTGAATTTCTTTTTTAATTCAAAAATAAAGTCCTTTATTTTCTTGCGATTTTCATATTTTCTCGAACCTACAATACCACATTTCATTATCTTCTTTTCCTTTTACCATCAATATAGCGTATCAATTCAGAATATTTTTCTATCCCTGGAATTATATCTCCGAGATACATATATCTATAATTATCAAATGATTTTTTCCAAACTTCAAGATCAAAAGGTTTTATCATAAAAAAAACTCTTTTATTATATTGTTTCGTTATATCTGCATTTAATTTAAATAAAATATCAGTATTACGTTTTATAAATGCTTTGAGTTGTTTTGGTGATAAATTGACATGAAAAAAGAAAGTAAAAAAATATCTAGATTTTGTATCACAACATTTTCTTAATTTTTCTAAAATTTCTTTTTCGATTTTGATATCTTTAATGATATTATCTAATATTAATCCAATTGATTCTTTCATCATCTCATTCCTTTATCACAATATTCTGTTTGATTAAATTCACACCATTTACAGCTACTCTTGCTCGGAGTAGCTATCTGATTAACTTTAAATTCACTATTCTCATCAAACGCATTATCGAGAAAATTATGTAAAGAATTAGTAACTTTGTTCAGGCTCACCTTTCCGTGCGCTGGAGTAAAAGTCTGTATTTTTTTTTGTGGAAAATCTGTATTCGGATATAACTTTCTCTTTACGATAAAATATTCAACATCGATATTATCCAATTTATAATTTTCTTGTTTTGAAAAAAATTGTTTATATAAAAGTAATTGTGATGTTTTATTCTTATTTGCCTTTTGATATTTATTCCATCCCCAACTTGATGTTTTGATATCAATAATTTTAATTCTATTTGTTGGAATGTGTTTCAAAACAACATCCATATATCCAATAAATCTGATACCATTTTTCAACTCTACATCGAGCGGAACTTCACACCCCAGCAATTCCCAATTTTGTTTTTTAAAATAAGAATTTCGTCGTTTTTTAAACCATTCAATTATACTAAGGCCGTCATCAAAAAATTCATTTATTTCATTTTTAGTGCAGGGATCCTTTTTATCTTTTTCTTTCGCTCCTTTAAATTCTTTAATGAGTTCTTCTTGTAAAATTTTCCCTAAATTTAATTCATTGGCATTTTTAATCGATTCCCTATACATCTTATCTAAATATATCTGTAACGTTGTATGCATCGCTGATCCGAAAATTAGATGAATACTACTTTCCATAGTTCTAATTTTATCTATATATCGTAATTTCCAATGATGTGGACATTCATTATAAAGAGAAAGTTGGCTATAACTTATTTTTTTCATTTTTCTAATTTGAGTTTTTTAATTTTTTTATTTTCACTACCATACATTTCTAAAATAGTTTTTAATTGTGTTTTACCTTCCGGTGTTCTGTATAATAATTCTAAACAACTAATGCATTCCCTTTCACTAATTTCATAATGCTGTTTAATAATATCAACTACCCAATTTTCATATTTTTCTTTCATTTTGCCTTTTATATATCTATTCCATTTCTTACCTTTAGGTAAACTATTACAATACCATTTGTAAATATCTTTTGATTCAAGCAATCCTACCGAATACTTTTGAAAATAATTCACTACATTGATAAATTTTTTATCCATTGATAAGATTCGATTTACCATATACGGTTGAAATACTTTCTGTTCTTCTTCAGTAAATGAATTCCAATCTTTTCTGTAAACAAGGATTTGTTCAATCCATCCAAAAATTGTCATTTTCTTAATCTTTACACGAAGATTTATTTTTAATACTTCACCCTTTTCCTGAAGCTTGCTTCAATTTTGGTTTTGAATAACCATCTTTAAACCACCCACCTCCCTTGAGAGCAAAAGAAGATTTTGATATTTTTCTTTTCATCAACTCATGTTTACCTCGCTTATCAGGATTATAACAACATTTCGGGCATAGTGGGGGAGGATCATTTATACCTTGAAGTGTTTCTTTTTCATGTCCACAATTTGGGCAATACCATTCATATATTGGCATAACTAAACTATTTTCAAAATATTAATTATTAAAGCCATAAAATTAATTTCTTTATCAACTACAAATTGATCTCGATATTGTGCTTCTGCTATTTCGAGAATAACTTCTGAGACTTTCTCTTCTGCATATTTATCAACTTCATCATATAATAATTTAAAAAGATCTGCATAGTCATTTACAAAATTATCTGCGATCAATTGCCTAATTCCGTTAAATGAATCGCTATTATTTAACAATTCTAATAATTTAATTTTATAATTATTATGTACAATAGAACTAACATCAAGTACTAATTCATTATCTATAACTTGTCTCTGCGTCGAATTAATTATTTGGCGGATATCAGGATAACATGAATTAATAATAACTGCAATATCGTCCAATTTAAATACAATTTTTTCCAATTCCAAGATATTTTTTAAATGTAATGCAACTTCTTTTTTTGAGGGGGGAACTACTTTATAAGATTGACATCGCGATTGAATTGGTTCAACGATTCGCTCTACATAATTACAAGTCAATATAAATCTTGTATTTTTTGAAAATGTTTCCATTAAATTCCTTAATGCTGCCTGTGCATTAGGAGTTAAATAATCTGCTTCATCGAGAATAACTACTTTTAAATCTTTAAATCCGACAGAACTTGCAAAATTTTTAATCTTAATCCGAACATCATCTACTTTATTTTCATCTGAAGCATTGATGTATAGACAATCGCAATCAATATTATGAGTAAGTATTTTAGCTAATGTAGTTTTACCCGTACCAGATTTACCATATAGTAATAAATGTGGCACATCGCCAGATTGAACATATCGACTAACTTTATTTTTTAGATGCTCATTACCAATATAATTATCCAATATTTCGGGACGGTATTTTTCACACCATAAATAATGTTCTGTATTTGCCATATTTAATTACTCTGCATAGCTGATAAATAATATTCAGAAAAATAATCATCTACTTTAAATTCTATATATGCAAATCCACCTTTAACGTTTGATATTTTCAATGATGCAGATGTACATTCTTTATTAGCTAATAAAATTTCTTTAAATATTTCTGCGTTAAAAGATAAAGAATCTGGAAAGAGTTTATCCTTTATCTTTACAGGAATTGTAATTGCATTAGTATTGATCGTAGACGAGTGCCCAATCACAATATTTAAATTATCATCTTTTCTATTATCAAGAACAGTAAATGTAGCCGCATCAGGTAAAGCGTTTTTTCCTCTAATAAATGTATCGATAAATTTTGCATCTACATCTATAACAGCATCAGGTTGCGATAACAATTCTGTAGTGTGATTAGGGTCATAATGAAAATCTGGCAGCTTGGGAATAACTACCGATTCAGCTAACGTAAAATTTACTGATACGATCGAATCAGATATTTTTAATGAAATTGCTTTTTTACCTACCTTTAAAAGAGATAAATTAATATTGTCTCCTAAGACAGTTAACATTCGCTGTAATTGTTTTGTTGAATAAACACTAAGTACAGCTGGTTCAAAATTAAAATTATCAACAGAAACATTTCCTGATACGGATCTATCGCTAGTAACAAATGGTGCGCGCAATTTATTTTCCTTAATAAACCAATTAACTGCCGTGACATTGCCGTTTAAATTATATTTTAAAATAAATCGATCTAATTTTGTTTTATTCATACTCTACCTTATTATTAAACTTTAAAAAAATTACTAACTTATCTTTCATCAATACACCCATGTGATTAAATCTGAAATAAGGGGATCGTTGGTGTTGAGCTCGAGTAAATGAGCATCGCCTGGTTCGCTATATCGAGTTTCAACCTTCTTGTCAGCATATAATTGTTTAATCCGATTAGACATTTGAAGTCTATCATAATACACCATAGATTTATTATCTATATTGACGTGATAAATTCGATTTGATTTCGACTTATACAACCATCCATCCCTACCCGAACCCTTATATAATTCAAGAATTATGAAATGCATTCCGTCCCTAGATTTCATATTCGCCTTCGAATCGCAGAAACATTCTACCGACCAATGGTCATTCTGAACACTGAAGTCAATACCCTGACGTTGTTTACCCATGTCCTGAGTATAGTCGTTCACTTGATCATAAATTGTTTCTACTTTTTCTAAAACTAGCCTTTCACCTTCGTGACCTTTTTTACCGACACGACCGAATTTTTTTTCTAACGCACTTTCCATATAGACTATTCCTTTAATTTAACGTTATAATATACGAACTAAATCAATATAAAACAACTACTTTTTTATATGTTTTGGTAATTCACCTTCTGGTACATTATAACCACCTGCGTATGTTCCGTGGCTATCACTTTTTGCTAAAATAAATTGACCTACAGGTGTTCCACATTTTAATCCAGCAGTACCATGAACATATAAAGTTCCACATATTGGACCTTTATACCCACTATCATATAATCCCGAACCTAAATATACTCCATTGCGATTAAAACTACTTCTCACCACTACCCAACCTACTACTCCTTCTGGAATTTCAACGTACACATTGCTCGCAAAATCGTATGTGCCGGGATTCAAAGTCCAATAATCTTTTATAATAGGAACTTCTGTTCTTTCTCGATGTGTTTTTGAATTTTCATCGATACGAAATAAAGTTTTTAAATTCATTTCAAATAGCTTATCTGCAGATATATCAACTGCGTTGGGTTGGATCCACCGTTCTTTTACATTACGGATCCAACCCCTTTCTATAGCTTGTTTTGGATTGATAAACATC
>Ga0209128_1002439_pt1 | contig 12039 bp, 12 predicted proteins | sample ETNvirnome_6_100_FD_184072 | JGI IMG/M metagenome (GOLD analysis project Ga0209128, IMG submission 184072) | Marine viral communities from the Pacific Ocean - ETNP_6_100 (SPAdes) (version 2) | ecosystem: Environmental > Aquatic > Marine > Oceanic | place: Pacific Ocean | collected 2013-06-19 | reverse complement strand
CAGCGTGACGACTGAGCCGGCCGAGCTGCTCATCACTTCGACCGTCCCCCGTACGCCCTTTGTCTCGACATCCTTGGTCGCGGTTCCCGCAGCGGGGACCACTACATCAAAGGTATCTGTATGGAGTTGAAACACGCGGTCACCACTTCCCGGCCGGGCACGACTGCCCGCGCAGCCTCGCCTTGAGTTTGACGAAGCACCCGCAGAGGTTGCACCTGGCGCCCCTGAGGAATTGCGGGCACGAGTAGCACAGCCGCAGCCGGTCGAGCGTGCGCCGCTGCGCTACAAGTGGGTTTTCTCGACGCATTCAAAGACCACGTCGAAGGTTCCGATTGCTACCGCGCCGTTATTGACCAGGGCGACCGCGATACTGTTGCTGACCCGGATGGGCTGATGCAGGTAAACGCATTGCCGGCCGTCGCCGCAGATGGTCGACGACACCGTCGGGTTGTCCGTCAGCTTTTCGCGGCCGTCAATGGTCACGTCTAGCGTGATTTCATCGAGGTTGATCGGAGCTGGGGTTGCGTCCTCGCCGCCAGCTCGCACCGAAACAATCCACATTTCGCGCGGAATCTGCGCGGTTCCTGCGCCGGCCCCGCCTGCGCCGGCCGTGCCGGCGATGCGTGCTCTATAGAAGCTCATCAGCTGGACTCCGCGCCTGTGTGCGTCTCACCAGCTCGGGCGCGCGGCTAGTAGCCGTCACCCTCGCTGACGGGGTTGAGGATGGTTGCGTGGATGCAGCAGACGATTTCGAAGTAACTGCTGGTCGTCTCGTAGGTGACGGCGCGTGCGTTCTCCAAAGCGAGCTGGATCTGTGAGCTCCCCCAGGCACCCAGGAGCACCGGGCCTTCAAACTCCACCTTCTGACCGGATTGGGCAACGATGCCCCCGGTGGCCTGGCCACCGAGCGCCTCGTGCGCGCTCCACCAGGGCGGATAGAAGCTGATTCGGCCGAGCTGGCGCCGGGTGTTCCCGTTGAGCGTCAGCGCCGCGAATACCTCGCGCTGAATGGCGAGGATGTCGGAGACGATGGTTTCGACGTTGCCGGGGACCATCATGGGTCGCTGCACGTCGGTTTTGAATGCGAGGGAGTGGCAGAGCGCGATGGCGCCTTCCGGCAGCTTAGAGGAAACGATCAGGTCGTCCTCATCGGCTCCGGTCTTCGCCGCAAACCCGTTCAGGGCTCCGGTGAAGAGGTTCGCAACCCGGCCGGCCGGAAGCGTCGTCATCGGCAACAAAACCGTGTCATAGAGCATGGTGTCGTAACTGCGCGCGAGGCGTACGACCTTTCCGGTGGTCGGGTTGACCAGCTCGATTGGGGCGAAGTCCTTCAACGGATGTCTCCTGCTAATTTCTTCTGCGTCGCCGAGCTCGTGCTACGGCTCGGTTCGTTCAGCCGACGACGATGCGCCGCACGTTGTCTTGGTGTCCTCGGATGTCCGGCGACGGACGGCCGCGCGCGCCGGCAGCCACGAAGGCTCCGGCTTGCTGGAACATTTGCCCGGCCCGCTGCGGCTCGTAGGTCAGCAGCCGGCCGAGCGCGGACGGCCCTCCTGCAGCGGCGGCTTTGGAATCGTTGTACGCGGAGACGGCGAGCGCCGCCGCAGCGGCGAACGCACCTGCCTTGATGCCTGCGCCCTTCATGACGTTTTTTTCGCGCGTGCCGAGCAGGTAACCGATGGCTGCGAGCAGCGCGGCCGGGCCATAGCCTTTGGTGAGCGCCTCGGGAATCTTCGGCTTTTCGCCCTTCGCGACCGCGTCGGCGTTCATCTTCGAGAGGTACGAGATCCCGAAGAACCCAGCGGCGCCAACCACGGCGGCGGTCCTGGCGAGTTGCTCGGCCTTCGCCTTGCTGAACGCGGAGCCGCTGCGGCGCGCGGGCTTCTTCTTCGGTGCGGCTCGGCGCCGTCGGCGGGGTGCCATTAGCGACTCCTTCTGCTGTTCTTGAGGCCCTCGATGGCCCCGGTCTGCGGGTAGTAGTACACACGACCGGAAACCCGGTGTCTACGGCGGACCCGTCCGGGGCTCGTCGTTAGGTACTCCACGGCGGTAACGAGCAGCCTTTCGGGGTCTCCCGTCGTTGGGGTCTCTAGCACCTCGACGGCGATCCGAGCGGGCCACACGGGACCGGCTGCGGCCTCGACGGCGCTCGCTCGGCGCGCTCCGGAGACCCACGCCTCGACCGAGCCCGGCCCTACGGCCTGGAGGTCGACGGCCATCGTCTTCGAACCGACTGCTGCGAGCCCGTACCACCTCGGCATGAACACCTGCTCTCTGCCGTCCCTGGTCGTCATCCCGCGTCGAGGCCCTCGGCCCCTCACGGTCGTTCGGCCTCGGCTGTCTCGCTCGACCGTCAGCGTCACCGCCTGACCGTAGACCGTCGGCGTCCCGCGCCGGCCGGGATTGTCTTGGGCGGGCGCCCACCGGACGCCGGCTAGACGTAGAAGCCTTGGCCCGGTTGGCGGGGTGGGCACGAGCGTCGCCTGACCTGGAGGGTGTGCCCTAGCTGCGTCTACGACCGGGCCAAACAGCTCGGCCGCTGCCTCGCGCGGGTTGCGACGGGCCGCAGCTCGTAGGAGGAGCACCGCCAGCGCGACCCCCTCGGGCCTGACTCCGTGGTCGGAGTAGGCGTCGGCCTCGAATGCCTGCGTTTGGTCGGCCTCGTCCTCTGCGAGCGCGATGGCTCGTCTAGCGCCTCGCGTTCCAGCTCGGACCACCCAGGACCAGGCGGCCGGGAGGTAGGGAATCAGCGACCACGACGATTCGACGTGTCCGCGTTGCTGTTCCTGCTCCAGCGTCCACAGCGCCGGGAGCGCGCCTAGCAGCGCGTCGAGGGATCCCGGTGGAGCTGCGTCCGGTGGCAGCGCGTCGGCCGGCAGCGTCCCCAGGAGGATGTTTTCGACCTTGCCCGGCCCGGTGTCGGCCGAACTGGCTGCGGCGCGCTTCGCCTTGCTGAGTCGCTTGAGGAACGCTTTAAACCATGCTGAGCGGGTGAAGAGAGGCCACCCGGCACGGTCGAGCGGGCGCACCCAGTCCCACGTCGCGACATCGAGCGGGCTCGCGATACCCAGACCACGTGCCTCGCTCACGGCACCAGATACTGCGGTTGTGTCTGCGCTCGGGCTCACCTGCGACGCTCCGGCGAGCTTGATGGCGTCTGCCATCGTCACCGGCCGATCCGAGCTGTCCGTCACCACCGCTTCCAGAACGCGCACGATTGGCCATGCGTCGGTGCTGAGCTCAGATCCGAGCTTGCCGGACTTCCAGCGACCGAGCGCGACCGCGCGCCACGTCGCCTCATGCGCGTTCTGGCCACGCTCCAAGGAACGAAGCCGCTCCGCCACCGGTTTGACGGCCGCCCACCGCCGCTGCGCCATCATCCGGCCATTGCCTGCGACGACGACGGGCGCCTTCCACGGTAGTCCTGGCTTGCCGCCCTTGACCACCTGGCGCTCGCTCTCCGCACGGAGCTCGCTTTCGGTGCGCGGGTTTAGCAGTACCACCGGCGTGCCGGTGTCCGGCCCGTAGGCCGGCGCGAGGTAGCGCATGGGATCGAACGACCGCACCAGGTCCTCCACCTGCAGCCGGAGCAGCGCCCCGCCCCGGTCTCTCGGCTGAAGCTTCTTCGGGTAGCGGCTGCTCGCCTCGCCGGTGCTCTCGTTGTGGCTCGTCTTGCTGCGGTTGCCGTAGTCGACCGCGTAGGCCACCCGATACCGGCGACCGTTGCTATCCCACATCGACGCGGACGGGCCGCGAAGCCAGTTATCCGGCCAACCGGCCTCTACGTCTGCCTTGCTCGGATTGCGCCATGAGCCGCACTCAGCCCAACACCGGACATCTTTCATGTATGCGGGTTTCGGTTTCCGCTCGCGCGGCTGCTTCGCCTCGGCGAGCCTCGGGCCTCCGACGAGTGTTCCGCCAATCTCCTGAACTAGACCGCGCGTTGCGAGCGCGTCGAGCGCGTCTTCGCCCTGGTCGGCCGGCCATAGAGACTCCGCGAGCTCTACCCGGACCGGCCCGCGCTCTAACAGTGCTGCTAAGCTCTCCTCCTCGCAGCCCTTGAGCCGTGCGTGGCCCGCAGCTGCGGCGCGCGCCTTGCGTTTCGCCTTCGCTTTCGGTTGCTGCTTCGGTTGGTCGATGGCGCTGCGCCTCGCCAGATACCGCTCGCGCGCCTCCTTGTCTCGGCGGTCCTCGGCTTCGGTCGGCGTCTCTGCGTCTGCTCGGCGGAGGGCCGCGTCGACTTCGGGCTTCCATCCCAGGGGTACGCCGGACGACCGGACGACCTTTTTCTTGCGGCGCCTCGGCTTCGGCTTCGGCTTCGGCGGACCTGGAAACGGCGGCGAACTCGGCGCAACTTTCGCTTTCGGCTTCGGCTTCGCTTTCGGCTTGAACGTCACCGGGGATGCTCCCGCTCCCTCCGCCGTCCAAATCCACAGCTCCAGCTTGTCTAGCCCGTCGACCTCTAAGTGGTGCTGCACCGTTCCGCCGTCCCGGGCCTGCCTTCGCAGCGCCCATACCTCTCGACGGTAGGCCTGGCGTCGGTTCTTCATCTGCGCCGATACCAATCGAAGGCGAGGGAGGCAGCGTAGAGGCCCAGAAAGATTCCGACCGCGCTGGCTGCACCCGACGCGAGTTGAACGACTGCCTTGTGCGTGTCGTCGACCCAGTCGCCGGTCGCTCTCGCGAAATCTTCGAGACCCTCGCCGGGGTACTTGTTCAGCGTCGCGTCGCGCCACTTCCGGTTAGCTGCGTCTCGCTCCTTGCCGGTGAGCCTGCCGGCCCTCTCAGCCATCGCTTTGACCGCCGTCGTCCACCCGTTCGCCTCGACCCAGGTCCGCAGCTCATCCCAGGTTGGTAGGAAGGCGTGCGACAGGCCGGCGCCGCTGATTTGGCCTGGCTTGGTTCCAGGCCCGGGTACTACCAGCACCAGTCCGCCGCCGTTGCTCGACCGCGCGTAGACCTCGCCCGTTGGAGGCCACCCGATGACGGCCGTTATGGCAGTTGCGAGCACGCTTCCGCGCTTCTCGTAGTTGTGCGCTCGGCCGGCCCGAATCAGGTCGACGTGCTGCCGGCCGTGCTGCGCGAGCAGCTTCGAGTCAAACGACGTAGACGTGCCCGGCTTCGGGTCGCCCAGGACGCAACAGGGGATCATGTCGTTCTCCCTCGTGGGCTACTTGCCGCCGAGCAGCAGCAGCGCAGCGGCAGCAGCGATTAGGAGTAAGGTTCCACCGCCCGCAGCCTTTCCGCCGCCGCCGTTGCCACCGCCGCCGTTGCCACCGCCGCCGTTGCCACCGCCGCCGTTGCCACCGCCGTCGGGCGGGTTCGGGTTCGGGTGCGGCTCGTAGTCCGGCCCACCGCCGCCGCCGCCGCCAGCACCATCGCAGGCCCCCCGCACCACTGACTCGTCGTAGGGCAGCCCGGGGAGAAGGAAGTGCTCCCACATCCGCGCACCCCACCCCCCGCCGACGCCGGCCTCGACATCCTTCAGCGCCAGATCGACCACCACCGGAAGCGTTGTATTCCCCATCGCGCCGTCGGCCCGGCCCGCTCGCGGGTTTGCTTCTTGGAAGTCGGCGATCATCCGAGCGGCCTCCGGGCTACCAGGACCGAATCCCGCATCCTTGCGCGTGTTCCACCGCTGCTCGCAGTGGTTGGCCTCGTTCCATCGCTGCGCGCAGCCCGGCCACGCACTCCCGTCTCTACACTCTCGCGGTCCAGCACCCATACGTCACCTCTTCTTGTTCATCATCAGCAGGGCGGCGATCCCTGCGAGCAGTAGCACGCCGCCGCCGCCGCTGTCGCCGGCCGACCCGGCTCCGGCCGCCTGGTTGCGTCCGCTCGAAGGCATCGGCGCCGAGTTCGTCATCGCGATGTTGAATGCGACGATTGCCGGGACGGCTATTGCCTCCCACACCCTCCGGTTTGTCTTCGGGAAGGTTTCGATTGCTCGAGACCACGCGGCCTGGAGCATCGGCGTTCTGCTCGGCCACTCGCGGCCCTGCTCGTACCTCGCCGCGAGTTGGTCGAGCGCAGAGCGCAGCGGTGCGCCTCCGGGTATGTCGCCGACGATTCGCATGGCAGCTCCCAGTCCGGCCCTTGGGCGTTCTTTGCTTGGGAGCCAACCGCGATTGGTCGCGATCTGACGCGCCATTTCGAGCGCCGCCTTGATGTTGTCAGCCATCAGGCCGGCTTGTTGGTGCGCCTGGACGGCGGGAGACCATGCGTCTTGTCCGGCCAGACGCGCGCCCGTCCCGGCCGACACTAGCCCGGTCCGTGACACGGTCGGCCACCAATAGCGCAGCGCGTCAGCCGCCAACCCCGGTACTGCAGCGCTTGCCGCTGCGAGTATGAGCCGGCGCCACGATGCTGTGATCGAATTGGTGGGGTCGCCTCCGTCGACTCGGTACGCTCGGCCGGCCGCGCGTATGAGTTTTCGCACGTCGTCGGGCAGCGGCACTTGTAGCGGGTGAAGCACGGACGCGCGCTCAACCGCACCCGGCCATGCGTTGACCAGGTGGCGCACGACTTCGGACTGATCCCAGTCGAGGGAGCGCACCAGCCGCACCCAGTCGCCGCCCTCCTCGCCGGCCGAATAGGCCAGCGCGATCTCGTTGAGCACTGATGTCCCGCCGAGTTCGCCGATAGCCATCTCTGACGCCACCACCGTCGCTTCGTAAATCGCGTTTCTCACGGCGGCAAGCGCACTAGCTGCGGCGTTGCGCTTCGCTACGTCGCTGTGGCCGGCGAGCGCGAACCCGTAAATGCGCTTTAGTTGCGTCCAGAACCAGCCGGTCGCCTCGGTGGTGTTCATCCAGTCGTCTACGTCCGCCATTGCGCGGCCGTATTCGCCACCTGCCACCTCGGAACACCTGGGCGGGCACCACGTCTTTTGCTCCCCATCCTCGTGGTAGGGGATCGAGCATTCGCAGCCGTTGTGCAGCCGGTCGACCAGCTCGGCCGCCAGCGCTCGCGCGTTCTCGCTGATTCCGTTGGCGCTCACTTCTTGGTTGCGTAGTAGGCGACGAGCAGCAGCCACCAGGGAAACCCGGAGCTTTCGCCCTGTTCCCGGCCTCGCTCCTGCTCTTCCTCGTCGGTGCCCCAGTCGTCGGCGCCGAGCCTTTCCCGGCGCTGCGGCTCTAGGTTTGGTCGGAACCTGGATCGAGACTGTTCCTCTGGCGTCATCTTCCGGCCGCGTCGACGAGTTGCGCCGGCCGGGAGCTCGTTGCCGCATATCTCGGCCCCGGCCCGCTGCTCCCAGGGTTCTGGTGGGCGGTCCTCGCGCACCAGGATGTTCGGACACCGGCAATCCTCGCCGCTGATATCGCCCGTGCGCCACCGCTCGGCGCCGCTCGGCGTCGAGCACCAGGGGTTGTCTCGGCTCGCGTACCTCCTCGGCTTGCGTGGCTCGTCCTCGGCTCGCGGGTTGACCATCGCCCCAACGAGCTGCGTCCGGTCAACGATTCGGACCGGCCGCATTACTCGCCTCGGCTCGGCACCTGGCCGTCCTACCTGTAGTTGCATTGGGGCTGCCTCCTCGGCCGTGTTTCGCCATGCGTGGCGCCAATCTCGGGGCGCCGCGTTCGATACTTCCACCATGCGCCACCCGCCGCCCGTCCACACCTCGGGCATTGCATGGACGGGCTGCTCGTGGTCGCCGACCAGGACCGGCCGGGCTCGCACGCCTACCGCCCACGACAGCGCGAGGTAGAGCGCGGTTAGCCCGTCGCAGTCCGCCGCGCCCAGTCGCAGCGTGTCCACCGGGCTTTCGACCACCTCGCCGCGCTCGGGAATCCACCGCGTGGTTCGAAGCACATACGCGAGCAGCATTTCGGGCCACTCGTGTTTTGGATAGCGGCCGACGATGGCGAGCGCGGTGCGCCTCACCTGCGGGTCGTCGACATCGCCGGCCGCCACCTGAGCGATGGCTGTAGCTAGGGCCTCGGGAGTGTAGGCTCGGACTCGGCGCATTGGCGCCATGTTGCGCCGAGTTCGCCGCCGTTTCCAGGTCCGCCCTGTTGCCTCAGCTGATTATGCCTTCGATAAAGTCGGGCATCACCTTGCTGATGACGGCCTCAACCACCGCGTCTACCCATCCCGGCGCCTCGTCCGCACCCTCGGTCGCGCCCTCGGCCTGCGCTATCGCCTCGTCGCGAGCAGCTCGCCGGAGTTTCTCTCCTAGTAGCTTTGCGTGCTGCTCCTCCATCGCAGCCAGTCGTCCGGCTATGCCCTCGCCGCGCTCGTGCGCGTCGTTCAGCTCGCTTGTGAGGTCTTCGATTGCGTTCGCGTGCGCGACCGTCGCGTCCTTCGAGTTGATAGCCACATCCGCGGTTCGAAGCACGCGCTCTACCAACCGCGTGTTTGTGTCGAGAAGCCGCATCATTACGACGTGCTGACCGCGCGCCAGCTCGGCCGACGCATCGTATGGCGCCGAGTTGGCCGGCTCGGGCGGCGGTGGCAGCGGATCCCCGCCGAAAGCGGCGGCGCGAACGTGGTAGGCGAACGGGTCGCCCATCGCATCGGGCTCATCGGCGAACTCGTCGGCCGGCTCCTCGTACACAACCTGGCCGACCATCCCCTTTCGGCCGCTTGCGTGATACCGCACGACCGCGATGTCTCCGGGCTCCAGCATCGCTCGCAGCCATTCGAGGGACGTTCCCGACGCGGGCACGCTGACCCGGTGCGCGCCGTTGACCATCACCGACGCGGTCGCGCTCGGCCCGTTGAAGTCCTCGTCCGGTCGCAGTTCGGTCCAGAGCAGCGGCGTATAGCTCTCGGTTGTCGTCTCGTCGTCCACGCGTCTGCTCCTGTCGTTGGTTCCCGGTCGTATCACGCGGGCGCGTTGAGCTGATAGGCCCTATGCGAGCCGTGGTCTGCCTGTTTCACGGCCCCTATGGACGCCGTGAGCGTGTCCAGCGCAGCCCCAAAGACGAGCCGGTCTGTTGCCCTTTCAATCGCATCCTCGTTCACTAGAACGCTCATAGCCTGCAGCGCCTCCGACCGGCCGACGATGGCAGCGAGCCGGGCCAGCGTTCCAGCTGCAGAGGAGTAGTCTCGCGACACGGCGTCGGGTATGGCCGCCCTGGCGACTGCGTCGTCCTGCGTCCTGCGGTCGAGCAGCCCGGCCGCGCCGTCGCACGTCCGGCGAGGGATGCCCGGCCGGCCGGCCTTGCGCGCCATCCGCACCCGTCTAGGCACATGTCGCGGCCGGCGAGCTACACCGATGGTTCTGCGTCCCCAACTCGCCCCGGCGAATCGCGCCCACCAAGGGTGTATCGGCCACCGGCTTCGGTTGGTGTCTCCGATGCGCTCACGGGCCGAGCACCAGGCGCCCTGCCCTCCTACAAAGTAGGTCCAGATACTTCCGGCCCGGTCGAGCCAGACTCCTGGGTCCTGCGCCTTCATCGGCCCGTCATCGGTCACCAGCTCGCGCAGCACGTCGCCGCGTAGCTGCACCTCCAGTCGCCACACCTCGCCGGTCTCGCCGCCCCATACCTCGCGCATCCACAGCTTCCGACGGAGCTTGATTTCGTCCGATTTCTTGTAACAGCGCACGACCACATCGCCGGTCCCCCAGCGAAACCCGGTGAAGCTCGACTCATGCCCGTAGAGGCTCGCGGTCCACGTCTCGCCAACGTCGCCGGCCGCGAACTTCTCGACGGCCGCGCGTGCCATTAGGTTGGCCGACGCTGGCAGCGCGTCGCACCGGACATCTACAGCGAAGTCAATTCGCGAGACTCCCCACCTGTCGGGCCGGCGCTCAAATAGGCCGGCCACGGCTTCGCGCCACATGGCCGCAGCGGTCCGCGCGCCAAACCGCCAGAGCGTCACCGCGCGCAGCTCAACACGACAGCTCATGTCGCCAGGACCCCACACCTTGCCGACCTTCGGCGCCCTGACTGCGATGGTCGCCTCCGGCCCGACGAGCAACCACCGGAAGACGGGCCGCGCCCCTCGACCTTGAACCGAGTAATCGCGGCCGGCGATGCGGACAACCGTGGGATCTCCTCGCTCGACACGGTCGCGCAGGTCGGCGAGCTGCTCGGCGATGTCCGCCCGAAGCTCGCCGCCGTACGCGGTGAAGCTCAACCAGTCCGCTCCGACCGCGAGCACGTCGCCCGACACGTCTCCGGCCGACCAGCCTGGCCCCTCCTTCTGCGCCAGCTCGTTGAAGTCGAGCTGTTCCGGCTTGGCGACGGTGAGCACCTGAAGCGTCGGTCGCTGGTATTTCGGGTGGGGCGTGTTACTCAGGCGCCCAGGTGCGGCGCTGCGCGCCTCCAGAGCCCGCCGCTCCTCCGCCCTCTTGTTTAGCGCCGCCATCCGTCGCCGGCCCCATGCCTGCGCCCACGCCTGCTTATCAGCCTCGGTTCCGCTCATCGGCTTTGTGCCCCACCAACCTGCTGCGTCGGCCGTCATCGGTCTCTCCTCTGCTTCGAGCACCGCTGGCACTGCCAGAGCAGCGATCCGGCCGAGTGCAAGCGCTGCGTCGCGAGCGTCGCGGGCGCCCTGCAGCGCTGGCACGACACCTGCCAGCGGCTCGGGTTGGGCAGCTTGCCGGCGAGGAGCTCGCCAAGGAAGTGAAGCCCGTCGCACATCGGCAGCAGGAGCAGCGCGTGCGCCAAGTCGGATTGTGTGTAGCCCTGCGCCAGCGCGGACCATGCCCAGGAGAATAACGCCCGTTCTATGTCGTGCGTTTCATCGGCGATGGGCAGCCCACCAACGACCGCCAAGTGCGGCGCCGGGTAGCTCTCCATCTGGCCGGCTTGGGCGACGATTGCCATGACGGCCGCGCGCGGTCCTAGCTTCTCGTGAAGCTTCAACAGCATGGTGCGGCCGAGCGGGGAGCGCCGCCACAGTTGCGGTGCTCGATGACTCGAAGGTAGCTTTGACATTGTTGTGCGGCCCTCCTTCGGCCGCCGTCGGGCCGGTCGAGTTCGTAGCTCGGCCGGCCGTTTCTTTGTCAGGTACTCACGCGTCGGTGCTGAGTTCAGCTCCGAGCTCACATCAAACGATGCTGAGTTCAGCTCCGAGCCACATCAAACGATGCCGCGAAGGTGACGGTCAACCACGGCGGTGTGCTCGCGGTCGAGTTGTCGCCACGAGGCGCTCCAGCCGGCCGACGCTGCGCGGTTCAAGAACGCTTTGTAGAGGCTCGGTCGTCGGTGCCAGATGCGGATCCCACGGGCCGCGTCGCGGGCGCTGCCGGACTGCTCGCGGATTCCGCGCCATATAGCCCAGTACGTCATGAGCGGGCTGTTGAATTCCTCGGACACTGTCCAGTCGACAGGGTCGCGGACCGTCCTCCACCCAACGTGGATCACCCGGTTCCCGCCTGGAGCTGCTACGCGCAGCACGTCGTCCGGTGTCGCGAGCGTATTCCAGTTGAAGACGCCAAAGGCTCGAATGTTCGATCCGTCGTAGTTGTTGGCCGGCCGGCCGGCCCTGGTGCTCGACTCCGTCGCGGCGAGGCCCCGCACCACTGCGCGAAACTGCTCGTCACCGTACGGCTGCAGCGCTGACTCTAGCATCGCCGCCGAGCTGCGCCGGTCGGCCGTCTTCCTCGCTCGAGCCGGGAGGCCAGGCGGCCGGCGGCGTTTCCACTTCGGTCCCCATGGCTGCGCTGGGTTCACGACGTAGGCAACGGGACCGCCGGCGCTGCGGCTAGATGTTTGGTCGTCATCCTGGAGCGCTGCGAGCGCCAGCAGGAGTGCGGCGAAGATGCGCCGCACCTCAGCCTTCCGACTGGGTAACAATTGCGGTGAAGGTTCCCGCAGCGACGCCGGCCGTCATCTGCAAGACTACTCGGCCGGGCGGTGCGATGAAGGTCAACGTTGCCGCGTCGCCGGCCGCCACGAGCGTCGCCGCTGCGATGGCGCCACCGAGCGGCCCTTGCAGCGTGACGACTGAGCCGGCCGAGCTGCTCATCACTTCGACCGTCCCCCGTACGCCCTTTGTCTCGACATCCTTGGTCGCGGTTCCCGCAGCGGGGACCACTACATCAAAGGTATCTGTATGGAGCTGAAACACGCGGTCACCACTTCC